>Ga0208127_1000336_pt1 | contig 23883 bp, 26 predicted proteins | sample ETNtaG_6_FD_185751 | JGI IMG/M metagenome (GOLD analysis project Ga0208127, IMG submission 185751) | Marine microbial and viral communities from oxygen minimum zone, Eastern Pacific Ocean - ETNP201306SV45 (SPAdes) (version 2) | ecosystem: Environmental > Aquatic > Marine > Oceanic ... | reverse complement strand
CTTTGCTCAAACCAAGATGTTTTAGAATCAACTTCTGTCATAGATTTCATGGATTTATTTGTTGCTGAGTAACTAAATGAGAGATTTTTTAGAAGATACTCTTGAAAGAATAATATTTGCTAGCAGGTGGCTTCTAGCGCCTATTTATGTCGTCTTATGTCTTTCCTTGCTGTTTATAACGATAAAAGTAATTCAAGAAACAATTCATTATCTTCCTTTGATGCTTGTGCAGGATGTGAAGGGAATCATGCTTTTCGTATTACACATAGTGGATTTAGTTCTGGTTGGCAATCTTGTCCTCATGATTATTTTTGCAGGATATGAAAACTTTGTTTCTAAAATGCATGTTGCCGATGAAAGCGAGGACAAGCCAAGCTGGATGGGGACTGTTGATTTCAGCGAGTTGAAGTTAAAACTAGTTGCTTCAATAGTGACAATATCGGGTATAAATCTTTTGGCAGCCTTTATGGATCTTACGCAGACTAGTGACAGAGAGATATTTTGGATGGTAGTTGTTCATGTTGTCTTTGTTCTCTCAGGAGTTTTGTTAGCCTTAATGGACTTTATTACTTCAAAATCAAAGAGTATCTAGCTCAACTTCTATATAGCTGTTCAGTTCCTTAAGTGCATCTGAAGCATTTATAACTTTGATGGTTGTCATTCCTAGTTTTTTTGCAGGTTTAAGGTTTATTCCCAGGTCATCAAGGAAGACTACCTCTGAGGGATTCACTTTTCCTCTTTCACAAGCTTTCAAATAGAACTCTGGATCTGGTTTTCGTACATTTTCTTTACTAGACTCAAATACAAAGTCGAATAATTTCATAACTTCATTGTGTTGGCCTGAAGCTGAAACATTATTTTCCTTCATCTTTGTATCCATTGACTTGATATTGTTTGTTAAACATCCTTGTATAAGGTTTCCTTTTATTTTTTTTAATGCATTAATCATTTCATCTCTAACTTCACCTTTCAAAAGAGCAATGACGGAAGAACCTTTCACAGGATGACCTAAATCAGCACTTTCTTTTTCAAATAACCTGTCAAATTCATCTAAGCTTATTTCATTTCTTTCAAGTTTGGCCCAAGCATTGTGGTCAGGATTTGTTGAATTAACCAATCTAAGAAAATCAGAAGGTAGATTGTTTGCAGCTTCAAATCTATTGAAAGATTCAAACGGACTGCTTGTAATTACCCCACCAAAATCCCAGAAGACTGCTTTTATCATATAAGTTCCTTAATTTTATTAGCTATTATTTTGGATTTTTTTAAATAAATATCAAATTTAATACCCAAAATCGGTAAAAATTCTATAATCGCAACCCCAATTAGGTAATAAGATACATTTATGTCAGGAAATTCTTTCGGTAATAGCTTTGTAGTGACCACTTTTGGTGAAAGTCATGGTGTTGCGCTTGGGTGTGTTATTGATGGCTGTCCCCCTGGTTTAGAAATTTCTGAGGGAGATATTCAAAAGGAACTGGATAAGAGAAAGCCAGGCTCCTCTAAGTACACTACTCAAAGGAAAGAAGATGACAAAGTAGAGATTCTATCGGGTATTTTTGAAGGTAAAACTACTGGAACACCAATTGGCTTATTGATCAGAAATCAAGACCAAAAATCCAAAGATTATGAAGATATAAAAGATGTGTTTAGGCCATCACATGCTGATTATGTTTACTCTAAAAAGTATGGTTTTAGAGATTACAGAGGAGGAGGAAGATCTTCTGCGAGGGAAACTGCTATGAGAGTGGCTGCTGGAGCGATAGCGAAGAAGTACCTTTACGAAAAATTGAATATAAAAATAAGGGGTTATCTATCTCAGATAGGAGCTTTGAAGATTACCTCCATTGATTTTGATGAGATAAACAACAACCCTTTTTTCTGCCCTGATGGATCTATTGTTTCTGATATAGAGCATTTGATAGATACTTTGAGAAAAGAAGGGGATTCCACTGGAGCTAAAATTGAAGTGTCCGTCATGAACTTACCTGTTGGATTAGGTGAGCCTGTATTTGATAAATTGGAAGCTGATCTTGCAAAAGCCTTGATGAGTATCAACGCCGTTAAAGGATTCGAAGTTGGAAGGGGTTTTGGATTAGTTGATTCTAAAGGATCTGAATCAAGAGATGAGATGTCTCCTGAAGGCTATTTAACCAATAATTCTGGTGGGATATCTGGAGGGATAAGCACTGGGCAAGAAATCAAATTATCCATTGCATTAAAACCAACTTCCAGCATAACTAAAGAAGGTCAAACTATCGATAGTACAGGAGAGTCGAAATCGATCCAGGTAAAAGGTAGACATGATCCGTGTGTCGGGGTTAGAGCTACACCCATCGCTGAAGCTATGACAGCACTTGTACTCATGGATCACTATTTGAGAAACAGAGCTCAAAATGCAGATGTTAAGAGTGAAATACCAGATTTAAGCTAGAAATAGATATGGCACAAACTCTGTACGATAAATTATGGGATCTTCATGAAGTTGGTCAAAGAGAAGATGGTACTTCATTGTTATATATTGATAGGCATTTAATTCACGAAGTCACATCGCCGCAAGCTTTTGAAGGGTTAAAGTTAGCGGGAAGAGAGCCTTGGAGAATTTCAGCCAATATCGCTACACCAGATCACAATGTCCCTACAACAAATAGAAAAGAAGGAATAGAGGGCATTGAAGATGAGGTGGCAAGACTGCAGGTAGTCACTTTGGATGAGAATTGTAAAGACAACAACATACTGCAATTTGATATTCATGATAGACGCCAAGGTATTGTGCACGTTGTTGGACCTGAGCAAGGTCTAACTTTGCCAGGTATGACTATAGTTTGTGGGGATTCTCATACTTCAACGCATGGCGCGTTAGCTACTTTATCTATGGGTATTGGTACATCTGAAGTTGAACATGTATTAGCAACTCAGTGCTTAAAAACCTCTAAGCTAAAAAATATGAGAATTAAAATCTCTGGGGAATTACAAAGTGGTGTATCTCCTAAAGATGTAACACTTGCAGTTATAGGAAAAATTGGGACTGCAGGCGGCACCGGTTACGCAATTGAATATGCTGGATCTGTTATAGAAAACATGTCTATAGAAGGTCGAATGACAGTGTGCAATATGGCAATTGAGGCAGGAGCACGAGCTGGTTTAGTGGCTTACGATTCCGTCACAGAAGAATATGTAAAAGGACGACCTTTTGCTCCATCTGGAGATCTCTGGACAGACGCTGTGTGCCAATGGAAAACGCTTGTAAGTGATAAAGATGCAAAATTTGATAGGGAGATAGAAATCGATGGCTCTTTGATAGCGCCTCAAGTTACTTGGGGAACTTCACCTGAAATGGTCAGCGATATAGACGGATTAATTCCTCATCCTGAAAATGAATCAATTGAACATGCTCTTGATTATATGAATTTAGAACCAGGAAAAAAGATTACGGACATACAGCTTGATCAAGTTTTTATCGGCTCTTGCACAAATTCGCGCATCGAGGATCTCAGAGAAGCGGCAAAAATTTTGAAAGGAAAAAAAGTCTCATCATCCATCAAAAGAGCCATAGTGGTACCTGGATCCGGGCTTGTTTCAAAGCAAGCAGTCGACGAGGGTTTAGATACGATCTTTATGGATGCAGGCTTTGAGTGGAGAGCTCCCGGCTGTTCCATGTGCTTAGCTATGAATCCTGATCAACTCGGCGAAGGTGATCATTGTGCTTCTACTTCAAATAGGAATTTTGAAGGAAGGCAAGGCTATGGTGGCAGAACTCATCTGGTTTCACCCTCAACTGCAGCAGCATCTGCTGTCGAAGGCCGTTTTGTTGATATTAGGGAGTTTATGTCATGAAAAATACTTCTGTTTTTCATAAGGGACTCGGTGTTCCTCTTGATAGGGACAACATAGATACTGATCAAATCATTCCCAAGCAATTTCTGAAATCAATAAAAAAGAGCGGATTTGGACCAAACCTTTTCGATGCTTGGAGATATAACGATGAAGGGTATCCTGGTCAAGACTCTGAAATGAGAGTAATTAACGAAAACTTTATTTTGAATAATGAGAAATTTAAGAGTTCCGATATTCTAATTACAAAAAAGAACTTTGGTTGCGGATCAAGTAGAGAACATGCAGTCTGGTCTTTAATGGATTATGGATTCAAGGCTGTGATTGCGGAGAGCTTTGCAGATATCTTTCTCAATAATTGCTTTAATAATGGCCTTCTTCCTATAGCCCTAACTCAATCAGAGATTGAAATACTCATGGAATTGGCAGAACAAGGTAAAGAAATAGAGATTGATCTTGAAAATCAGATAATTTTTTCAGACGAAACACAAATAGCCACTTTTGAAATAGATCCATTTCAAAAAAAATGTATTTTAGAGGGTTTAGACGAAATAGGCTTAAGCCTTACTCACTCTCATCAAATAAAAGAGTTTGAAAAGCGAAGAATGAGTGAATCTCCTTGGATCTTCAATAATCTTGATACTAATGACTGACAAAAAAAAGATTTTAATATTACCGGGTGACGGTATCGGTCCTGAAGTTTGCACTGAAGCAAAGAAAGTCTTAGTTGCTTTAAATAACAAATTTCAATATAACATCGAATTTGAAGAGGCGGAAGTTGGTGGAGCAGCCTTTGACAAATATGGTAAACCCTTACCAGATGCAACACTTGAAGCCGCTCAAAACGCCGATGCAATCTTACTAGGTGCTGTAGGAGGGCCTGCATGGGATGATCTTGACTATGATCTTAGACCAGAAAGAGCACTACTGGGATTACGCTCTCAATTAGATTTATTTGCTAATCTAAGACCGGCTATTTTATCTAAGCATCTTGTGGAATCGTCTTCGCTTAAATCGGAGAAAGTAGAAGATCTAGATTTACTTATTGTTCGGGAACTCACAGGTGGAATTTATTTTGGAGAACCCAGAGGAAATATAGAATCAGAGAATTCCGCCTTCAACACCATGATATATAGCCGAGAAGAAATTGAAAGGATAGGAAGGGTCGCATTTGAAGCTGCTCAAAAACGCAGTAAGTCTCTTTGCTCAGTCGACAAAGCTAATGTTCTAGAAGTAAGCGTTCTCTGGCGAGAAGTAATAATTGAAATTTCGAAAGATTATCCTGATGTCGAACTAACCCATATGCTTGTGGATAATGCTGCAATGCAATTGGTCAAAGAACCTAAACAATTTGACGTGATAGTCACTGGTAACTTATTTGGCGATATTCTTTCGGATATTGCCGCTATGTTGACTGGATCTATTGGTATGCTGCCTTCTGCATCTTTAAATTCAAAAAACCAAGGTTTATACGAACCTGTCCATGGTTCGGCTCCAGATATTACGGGTAAAGGCCTTGCTAACCCTATAGCAGCAATCTTGTCTTTAGCTATGATGTTAAAATATAGTTTTGGTCTTAATGAAGCTTCTTTATCCATAGAAAACTCTATTCAAAATGTGTTGTCAGAGGGTTTTAGAACCCATGACCTTGAAGGTTCTGAAGAAACGAGACTCTCCACTTCAGACATGGGAAATAAAATTGTAGAAAACCTTTAATAAAAATTATGTTAAAAGCCAATCGTATTGCTATAGCTGGAGCCACTGGAATGGTAGGACAGGCATTTCTTAAATTGCTTGAGAAAGACTTTTATCCAAATGCAGAGATTGTGTTACTTGCCAGCAAAAAATCCAAAGGTAAGTCCCTTGCTTTTAGAGGAACTGAACTCGTAGTTCAAGATTTAGCTGAGTATGATTTCAGTGGCACAGATTTGGCTTTATTTTCTGCTGGAGCTTCGGTTTCATCACAATTTGCACCAAAAGCAGTTTCACAAGGATGCGTGGTGGTTGATAATTCTTCGTGCTTTAGGTATCAAGAAGACATACCACTGATTGTTCCTGAAGTTAACGGCGATATGCTCATGAACCAAGAGTTACCTGCCATTATTTCCAATCCTAACTGCTCAACTATCCAAATGCTTGTCGCATTGAAGCCGATTCATGATGCATTCACTATTAAAAGAATTGATATTACTACCATGCAAGCTGTTTCGGGTACAGGTAAAGAAGCTTCAGAAGAATTATTGGATCAATTAGGGTCCTATAAAGGTGATAGGTATTTGAACACTTCTGTTTACCCCAAACAAATTGCAAACAATGTTTTACCTCATTGCGGTTCTTTTGCAGAGAATAGGTATACTGAAGAGGAAAATAAACTTCTAAAAGAGACTCATAAAATCCTTGATGGGAATATTGAAGTTGCTGCCACATGTGTCAGAGTTCCTGTTCTCAATGGTCATTCAGAATCAGTCCATATTCTTACTGAAAACCCTCTTTCCGAAGAAATGGTTGCTTCAGTTCTAAGAAGAGCTCCTGGATTATCTCTGCATTACGGCATTGAAGCGAGTGATTATCCCACTGCAACTTTAGATGCTGATGGAGATAATTTGGTCCATGTCGGTAGATTAAGGAAAGATCTATGGAGTGATAATAGAATCAATCTGTGGATAGCAGCTGATAACTTATTAAAAGGTGCTGCTTTAAACAGCGTTCAAATTGCAGAACTCCTTTTTGAGTAGGAACTGAATGGAGAACTTACTACTAAACCTGGAAACAGAGTTTTATTTTATTACAGGAATTTATCTCGAAGGCATAAGTGGCCTATTCCTAGGACTAATTCTATTTTCCATTATTCTACTTGCAATTAGATTTGAAAAAAAACAAGAGCCAATTTTTTCTGAAGTAGACATATCTAATGAAATAGGAAATGAAACTACTGCTAAAATCAATCTCTCCAGAAGTTTAATAGAGATGGATCAAAAGATAGAAGCTAAGCGCTTGCTAGAAGAGGTTCTCTCAAGCAATTTAAGTAAAGAAGAGGCACTAATCGCTTCTAATCTTCTTAAAAAGTTAGAATCTTCCTAGAGATGATTAGAATTGCATTAGGCGTAGAGTACGACGGTTCAAGATTCTATGGTTTTCAAAGACAAAAAAGTACAAAGGAAACTATCCAAGGTCATTTAGAAAGAGCAATCTCTAAAGTGGCTGACCACAGCATAAAGTCTTATTGCAGTGGACGAACTGATGCTGGTGTCCACGCATTTATGCAAGTAATTCACTTTGATAGTAATGCAACACGGACACAACAAGAATGGATAAGGGGTGTGAATTCTTACTTACCAAACGATATAAGAATTGTATGGTCTAGAGATGTTGATGAAAGCTTCCATGCAAGGTTTTCTGCAAATAATAGGTCCTATCTCTACAACATTTTAAATGATAAAACACCATCCGCTCTTTGGTCGCAAAGGTCTCTATTCATACCTCAAAAATTGGATGTTAGGTTAATGAAGGCCGCTTCAAGATACTTGATAGGAGAAAAAGATTTTAGTTCTTTTAGAGGTTCCGGTTGCCAATCCAAGTCTCCTATAAGAAATATTGAATCTATTGAAATAGAGAGAAAAGGAAGCTTTTTAACGCTGGAAATAAAAGCTAATGCTTTTTTGTTACACATGGTCAGGATCGTAACAGGGACATTATTGCTTGTTGGAAAAAAGGAAATCAAGCCGAAAGAGATCGAAGTCATTTTAAAAGCAAAAGATCGAAGGTATGCAGGTAAAACTGTCAGCTCCGAAGGACTTTATTTTATGGGTCCACAGTATCCAAAGAAGTATAAAATCCCTACATACAAAAATAACCTAATGTAATTATTCTAGAAGCCTAATACTCTATAATTTATAAATGAAGCCTTTTATTAAAATCTGCGGAATAACTAACTCACATGACCTAGATTATGTAACTTCATTAGATATTGATGCAGTAGGTTTTAACTTGTTTTTCGAAAGTAAAAGACATGTAAACACATCTGATTTGAATCAGCTTTACAAGCTTGTACCTGAACACATTCATATCTTCTTAATTTTTGTTAATGCAAAAGAAGAGTTTGTTTCTGAATGTTTAAACTCTTTTCCTGATGCTATTCCTCAGTTCCATGGAGATGAGACTATAGAATATTGCGAAAGTTTTGATAGAGAATACATTAAAGCCATCAGGGTAAGACAAGGTTTGAGTTTAGAAAAAATCAATGCAACATATAAAAGTGCTAAAATGCTCCTTTTTGATAGCTATGATAGTAAAGAGTTCGGCGGAACTGGACAAAGCTTCGATCTCTCTTTACTAAATGAAGATGTTTCCGTTCCTTTTTTAGTAGCAGGAGGTATCAATGCCTCTAATTTTAAAGAAGCACTATTGATAGATACCTGTATTGGAGTCGACATCTGCTCAAGTATCGAAAAAAGTCCTGGAAGGAAGGATCATTCCAAGACTAAAGATTTAGTTGAAAAAATTAGGAGTTTTCATGTCTGAAGAATTAATGCCAGATAAAAATGGAAGATTTGGAATATACGGCGGTAGGTATGTAGCTGAAACACTTGTTCCTGCTCTAGAAGAGTTATCTGATCAATACGAGTTAATTAAAAAAGATAATAAATTCATTGAAGAATTTAGAAGTGATCTTGCTCATTATGTTGGCAGGCCTTCTCCATTATATTTTGCAAAAAGATGGACAGAATTGCTTGGTGGGGCAAAGATCTATCTTAAGCGTGAAGATCTCAATCATACTGGCGCACACAAAATAAATAATACAGTTGGGCAAATACTCCTTGCCAAACATATGGGTAAGAAAAGAATTATTGCTGAGACTGGTGCCGGTCAACACGGAGTGGCTACAGCCTCTGTTGCAGCAAGACACGGACTGGAATGTATTGTTTATATGGGAGAAGAAGATATTAAAAGACAATCATTGAATGTTTTTAGAATTAAACTTCTTGGAGCAAAAGTGGTGGGTGTAAGCTCTGGAACTTCTACCCTTAAAGATGCAATGAATGAGGCTATGAGAGATTGGGTAACAAATGTAGATGATACTTATTATATTATTGGAAGCGTGGCAGGCCCTCATCCTTACCCTCAAATAGTAAGAGATTTTAATGCAGTGGTAGGTGAAGAAGTCCTAGAGCAAAGTCAGATAGAAATTGGAAAAGATCCTGATGTGCTAGTAGCTTGTGTTGGAGGAGGCTCTAATGCAATGGGTTTATTTTATCCATTTATAGAAAAAAAGAATGTAAGGCTTGTTGGTGTGGAGGCTGGTGGTTTAGGCTTAAGCACTGGCAAGCATGCTGCACCTTTAAATGACGGAAAACAAGGTGTTCTGCATGGCATGAGAACATATCTGATGCAGGATGAATCAGGACAGGTGACTGAAACCCATTCCGTTTCAGCTGGTTTGGACTATCCAGGAGTAGGTCCAGAGCATGCTTGGTTGAAAGATATAGGTAGGGCTGAGTATGTCACTGCTGATGATGAACAGGCTCTAGAGGCCTTTAAAGAACTCACAAGAGTCGAGGGAATTATGCCTGCTTTAGAAACTGCTCACGGTATTGCGCATGTCAAGGAGCTTGCTCCCACCATGAACAAAGATCAATCCATTGTTGTTAATGTCTCCGGAAGAGGCGATAAAGATATCAATACAGTCGCATCAATAGAAGGAATAGAGCTTTGAGTTCTAGGATAAAAGAAATTTTTTCTAGAGTAAAAACTGAAAACAGAAAGGCTCTTATTAACTATATTGTTTCGGGCGATCCAAATTTAGAAACAACTTTAGACATAATGAATGCTATGGTTGAAGAGGGTGTCGATATTATTGAATTAGGAGTCCCTTTTTCGGATCCTATGGCAGAAGGAGTTTCCATCCAGAAAGGCCACGAAAGAGCCTTAGAAAATGGTACCTCGTTAAGGGATACTTTCAAGCTAGTAGAAAAGTTCCGTGAAACGAATGTTGAAACAGCTATAGTTTTTATGGGCTATATGAATACATTTGAATCCCTCGGTGCTCAAGAATTTATGATTGAAGCGGACAAGGTTGGTCTAGATGGTATCTTGATTGTTGATATGCCACCCGAAGAAAGTTCTGATTTTACTAAATACGCTGAAGAAAGATCCATAGATATTATAAGATTGATTGCACCAACTACAAGTTCTGCTAGATCTAAGATAATTTGTTCACAAGCTTCCGGTTACATTTATTACATTTCTGTAAAAGGAATAACTGGTGCTGGCAATCTTGATGCAGAAGATGTAAAAATAAACGTAAAAGAGTTAAGGCAACACACAAATCTCCCAATAGCTATCGGATTCGGCATAAAAGATTCTGCCTCTGCCTCTTCTGTAAAAGAAGTTGCAGATGGTATAGTTGTCGGCAGTGTATTTGTAGATTTGATAGGCGAAGGAGGGGACATCCTAAAGAAGGTAAAGGACAAAACAAAAGAACTCTCTGAGGCTCTGAGTTAAATATGGCAAATTGGTTTGAAAAAATACTTCCTTCTTTTATTAGGAAGGAAACAACAAAAAAATCCACAATACCTGAAGGGCTTTGGCAAAGTTGTGATGCATGCAATAACATCCTTTACGTGCCTGAGTTGGAATCAAATTTATTTGTCTGTCCTAAGTGCGATCACCACATAAGAATCGGTGCAAGAAAACGATTAGAACTGTTTTTGGACTCTTCTGAAATGATTGAAATTTCTCAAGACAAGACGCCAAAAGACTGGCTTAAATTCAAAGACACAAAATCATATAAGGAGCGCATTGACTCTGCAGAGAAAGCAAGCAGTGAAAAAGAGGCTTTAATTGCAGTAAAAGGCCAACTAAAAAAAATGCCTGTTGTCGCTTCTGCCTTTGAATTTAGATATATGGGAGGCTCTATGGGCTCCGTGGTAGGTCAAAAGTTTGTTGATACAGTTAATCATGCTCTTGAGCATCAATTACCTATGATTTGTTTCTCTACAAGTGGGGGTGCAAGAATGCAAGAATCGCTAGTTTCTTTATATCAAATGGCCAAAACCAGCGCCGCAATTGAAAAAATGAGACAAGCAAAATTGCCCTACATATCTGTAATGATAGATCCTATCTATGGAGGTGTTTCAGCAAGCTTGGCAATGCTTGGTGATATAAATATTGCAGAGCCTAAAGCGCTAGTAGGATTCACGGGTCCAAGAGTTATAGAACAGACTCTTAATGTTCAACTTCCCGAAGGTTTCCAGCGCAGTGAATTTCTATTGGAGCATGGTGCTATCGATATGATCGTACATAGAAAAGATCTAAAAGACACAATTCATAGATTACTATCAGCTTTATTATCAAATAAATAAATGAACTCCAATCTTCTTTCTGATTGGCTTGGATATATAAATTCTAATAGACCAAACGAAGAAGAATTTGGTCTTGAAAGGTTGCGAGAATTATATAAAAAAACTGTAAGCCAGAATCTTGCAAACAAAGTTGTTATTGTAGGAGGGACAAACGGCAAGGGAACTACAGTTGAGTACCTTAAGAACTTTTTAATCGAATCAGGAAGTAATGTTGGTGTTTATACTTCTCCTCACCTTATTAACTTCAATGAAAGAATTCGTATTAACAACAGAACTGCTAGCGATGATGAAATAGTAAGAGCTTTTAAATTTATTGAAAATAATAAAAATTCTACTCGCCTAACTTACTTTGATTATGCCACATTAGCTGCATTTAAAATTTTTGCAGAAGAAAATTTAGATTTTGCTATTTTAGAGATAGGAATTGGAGGCAAGTATGATCCTGTTAACCTAATAGAATCAGATATTTCAATAATTACTAATATTGATTTAGATCATGAAAAATGGCTGGGATCAACTCTTGAACAGATTGGTCTTCAAAAGGCTGCAATTTTAAAGCAGGGAAAGATTGGCATTCTTGGTTCAGATAGTATGCCTTTAAGTGTGACATCAAAGTCAAAAGAGATTTGTAAAAAGACTTTGCAACTTGGTAAAGAATTTCGAGTTTCGAGCCAGAACAATAAGTGGTCTTATTCAATTCCTCATAAAAATTTTGAACTGGAGGATATTGATTCGGGTAATTTAAATCATGAATCGGCAGCATGCGCTTTATCCGCTTATAAGATGCTTTTAGAGGATGATATTGATTTTAAGAAGGTCATTGAAGCAACTCATTTGCCAGGAAGGTGTCATTCGATTGAACACTTTATCCTAGATGTATCTCACAATCCTGCTTCAGTAAAGAATCTTATACAGTTCCTTGATCGTAATCATAAAGATATTAAATTTAATGCTATTTTCTCTGCAATGTCGGATAAAGATTGTGAATCAATCATTAACGAAATTTCTCAGTATATTTCTGAATGGAACATTTGCTCCATAGAAGATACTAGATTTGATATCTCAGAATTAATAAATATCACTGAACATATAACTAATAAATCGGTTGTCAAACATGATTCTGTTTATTCGGCTGTTGAAAGGAGTTACCATGAGAAAGTTCCTTGTATAGTCTTTGGGTCCTTCATAACAGTAAGCCAGGCTTATCAAGCAATTGAAAAGATAAAAAAAGAAAATCATGAAGATCATTAACTATTCATTATTTACTTTCATTCTTATATTTTTTTTAGTTAGCTTTTTCTATAAGCCAAAAGAAGATAGATTCGAAAAAAAAATTGAAACTCCATATGAATTTCCTGAAGTTAATTTAAATATTCCTATTGAAAAAGATTTAAGCACTCAAGGAGATGTGAGCTCAATAATTGATACATCCTTGCCACAGGTAAACTTTGCAAGGCTTTGGACAGTAAAAGTGAATACTTATTCAAGTTTAGAGAACCTGGAAGTAGATTTAAAAAAATTAAAAGATCTAGGCTATAAAGTCTATTCCAAGTTTGATGAAGATAACGAAGATACCTATTTCCTCCTCATAGGACCAACCTTAAAAAAGTCAGATTCAGAATCTATTGCGGATGCCCTGCGAACATCTTTTAAATACAAACCTACGGTAGAGGTTTATGATTGAATCTCTTGGCTATATAGATTGGTTCTCACTTACATTAATCATTGCTTTCGGCATTTCTGGATTCTTTAATGGATTGATTAAAGAAGTTTTTTCTGCAGCCTCTTGGATTTTCTCTCTTGCATTAGCTTGGCTGTATGGACCTATTTTATTTCCCTATATTGAAACTTATGTAGATTCAGCAACCTTAAAAAATATACTTAGCTTCGTATTGCTTTTTCTTGGCTCTTTTATTGTTCTCAAGTTTGTTGGATCCATCCTCTCTGGATTTATTTCGGCTATTGGTTTAAGAATAATAGATAGATTATTTGGAGCATTTTTTGGTGCTGTAAAGATACTTGCAGTGTTAAGCAGTCTTTACATTTTTAATTTAAATAGCCTAGACAAATCTCAATGGTGGCTAGATTCTTATTCAAGAATTTATGCAATAGATTTCTACAATTATTCAAAACCAATATTTGATGAATGGATTGATAGAGCAGATCAAATTTTGGATAAAGATAATAACAAAATACCACTTTGATATAGAATATATCTATGTGCGGCGTAGTTGGAGTTGTAAGTCAGAAGGAAGTTTCTCCACTTATATATGATGCGCTTACGATTCTTCAACACAGAGGACAGGATGCTGCAGGAATTGCCACTTCAACAAATAATAGGTTCTTTATTAGAAAACAGTTAGGCCTAGTAAGGGATGTTGTTAGGAATCAACACATTCTCAACCTAAGAGGCCAGATGGGTATCGGGCATGTAAGGTATCCAACTGCAGGAAGTGAGGATAGAGAACTTGCTCAACCCATGTATGTTAACTCTCCATTTGGTATAAGTATCTCTCATAATGGTAACTTGACTAATCATGAAGAGTTAAAGGAAGTATTAGTCCATAAGGATCTGAGACATTTAAATACAGATTCTGATAGTGAAGTCTTGCTCAATGTCTTTGCTCATGAACTTCAAAAGCAAGGTTCTGTTAAGCCTGGTGCTAAGGAAATTTTCGCGGCAGTTAGAGCTTTGCACAAAAGAGTTCGTGGAGCTTATTCTGTTGTAATAATGATAAATGGGGTTGGCATAGTAGGGTTTAGGGACCCATTTGGTATTAGGCCGCTTATCGTTGGGTCTAAAGACAGCGATTTGATTGGTAAGGATTATATGATTGCTTCAGAGAGCACGGTTCTTGACTCTTTAGGTTTTGAGACGCTTGATGATGTGAAAGCTGGTTCAGCAGTTTTCATCAGTCCTGAAGGTATTATTGAAACAGAGTCATGCATCAATAATCCTGTTCCAACGCCATGTATATTTGAATATGTGTATCTTGCCAGACCAGATGCGAAGATAGATAAAATATCTGTTCATAAGTCTCGCCTCAGAATGGGAGAATTTTTAGCTAAGAAGATAATAGAAGAAAAGCCAAACCACGATATCGATGTTGTTATTCCAATACCTGACAGCAGCACAACTTCAGCACTTCAACTTGCAACTACTTTAGGTGTTAAGTACAGGGAAGGTTTTGTAAAGAATCGATATATCGGAAGAACTTTTATAATGCCATTTCAAGAAAAGAGAGAAAAATCAGTTCGACAAAAGTTAAATCCTATTGATTTAGAGTTCAAGGACAAGGTTGTTTTATTAGTAGATGATTCAATCGTAAGAGGTACGACTAGCAGGCAGATTATAGAAATGGCAAGAGCGTCTGGAGCCAAGAAGGTTTATTTCGCTTCAGCTGCTCCACCAATAAGACATCAAAATGTTTATGGTATTGATATGGCAGCTACTACAGAACTGGTTGCTCACCAACGCTCTGAGAAAGAGATCGAAGAGTTTATAAAAGCTGATTGGCTCATATATCAAAATCTAGATGACCTTATCATGGCAGCACAAACTGGCAATGAAGAGATCAAGCAATTTGAATGCTCAATTTTTGACGGAAAGTACGTAACAGACGATATAGATGACACATACCTCAAGAACCTTGAGGAGTTAAGGAACGATAAATCAAAAGCCTCGAGGCAAGTAAATTAAATTTTTACTTCTTCAATTGTTATCGAAGGTAAAACCGCATTGCTTGCTGCTTCTTTATAAGAAGCTATTTCATGAAAATTAAGATACCTATAAACATCTGAACTCATAGCATTTATCTCCGACATATAGTTCGCGTATTCTTCAGGGTTTGGTATATGTCCAAGAGTGGCAGATATTGCCGCTACCTCTGCTGATGCTAAAAATACATTAGCGCCATCACCAAGCCTATTAGGGAAATTTCGAGTTGAAGTAGAGACGACCGTAGATTCGGCTTCTACCCGGGCCTGATTACCCATGCATAAAGAGCAACCTGGCATTTCAAGTCTTACACCTGCTTTTTCAAAAATATCATAGTAACCTTCTTCAGTCAGCTGGTGTTTATCCATTTTCGTCGGTGGAGATATCCAAAGTTTAGATGGTAATTCAGATTCATCTTTTAGCAGTTTTCCAGCCGCTCTAAAATGCCCAATATTCGTCATACAAGATCCAATAAAGACTTCATCTATATTCGTATTAGCAACTTCAGATAAAGGCTTAATATCATCAGGATCATTCGGACACGCCAAGAGAGGTTCAGTAATCTTATTCAAATCTATCTCAATTACAGCAGCATACTCAGCATCATCATCAGCTTCCATAAGAACTGGATTCTCTAACCAAGCCTCCATTGCTTGTGCTCTTCTTTCCAGAGTCTTTGCATCCTCATAGCCCTCAGAGATTAACCATCTCAGCATTGTAACGTTAGACTCTAAATATTCTCTTATAGGTTCCTCGTTTAATTTAATTGTACATCCTGAGGCTGATCTTTCAGCTGATGCGTCTGACAATTCAAAAGCTTGTTCTACTTTTAAGTCAGGTAGTCCCTCTATTTCTAAACACCTTCCAGAAAATACATTTATTTTTCCTTCTTTAGGTAAAGTTAATTGTCCGGTTTGCAACGCTGCATATGGGATAGCATTCACCAAATCACGGAGAGTTATACCGGGCTGAATTTCGCCTTTAAATCGCACAAGGACAGATTCAGGCATGTCCAAAGGCATTACTCCGAGCGCAGCACCAAAAGCGACCAATCCTGAACCTGCAGGAAAACTAATTCCTAAAGGAAATCTTGTATGGGAATCGCCGCCTGTTCCTACCATGTCAGGCAGTAACATCCTATTTAACCAAGAGTGAATAATTCCATCTCCAGGTTTCAGGGCAACTCCACCCCTTGTTTGTATAAATTCAGGTAAAGTATGTTGCATCTCAATATCTTTAGGAAGAGGATAAGCAGCTGTGTGACAAAATGACTGCATGACTAAATCTGAGTTGAATCCAAGGCATGCTAATTCTTTCAATTCATCTCTTGTCATCGGACCGGTTGTGTCTTGGCTTCCAACAGTCGACATTCGAGGTTCGCAATATATGCCAGGCCTTATACCTTCAACCCCACAAGCTTTTCCTACCATCTTTTGAGCTAGGGTATAGCCCTTATCTGATTTTTGGGCTTCTTCAGGTCTAGTAAAGACCTTAGATGACTCAAGTTTTAAAATATCTCTTGTCTCATCTGTAAGACTTCTGCCAATTATCAGCGGTATCCTTCCTCCAGCTCTTACTCCATCAAGGAGGGTATTCGATTTATATTCATAATTACACAAGTGTTCTTTTGTTTCTGAATTTACAACTTTCTTCTCGTAAGGATAAATTTCAATAATATCTCCCAAGCTCATTTTACTCACATCGCATTCAAAGGCTAAAGCTCCTGAATCTTCAAGGGTATTGAAAAAGATTGGAGCGATTTTTCCGCCGATACAAATTCCAGCTTGCTTCTTATTGGGAATGAAAGGAATATCTTCACCAATATGCCATAGCAAAGAATTTGTGGCCGATTTTCTCGATGAACCAGTACCTACAACATCACCCACAAACACAACAGGAAGACCGGACTCCTTAAGTTTTTCTATTGTGCCAATTGGATCATCCATTGTTTTCTTTAGCATTGCCAATGCGTGAAGAGGGATATCTGGCCTTGATGGCGCATCGGGTGCAGGAGATAAATCGTCAGTGTTAATTTCTCCTTCAACTCGAAAAACTATGGCCTTTATTACCTCTGGAAGTTCAGGTTTGGTGGTAAACCACTCACCATTCGACCAAGAATCAACCACTCTTTTTGCATTTTCATTTGTTTCAGCTAATTCAATGACATCATGTTTAGCATTGAACATTAGTAATGTGTGGCTTAAACCGTCAGCAGCTAGAGAACCTACTTCTGGATCTTCTAACAGACCGATTAATGATTCAACATTGTATCCACCAAGCATTGTTCCAAGCAATTTAGTGGCATGCTTTTTGTCAATCAATGGTGAAGTTGTTTCTCCCTTAGCTACTGCAGTTAAAAACGCTGCCTTAACATACGCTGCCGGATCAACTCCGGCTGGAGTCCTATTTGTGATTAAATCTAAAATATACTCTTCATCTCCGCTAGGAGGTGACTTAAGTAGCTCGACAAGCTCTGTAACCTGCTCAGCATTAAGTGGCAGGGGAGGTATGCCTTGCTCCAGTCTCTCTTTTACATGGGTTTTGTAATTTTCTAGCATGATAATCTACGATGAAGTTAATAATTGGTGCGGCATATTACCATAATCTGTAATTTAAAGTTGCGTAGAAATTACATAGTTATATCATTACTATTTCATGGCTAAGTCAACGAAAACACCTTGTATAGGCGTATGTTCCACAGTCTTCGGAGATGAAGTCTGCCGAGGTTGTAAACGCTTTCAATATGAAGTTATTCAGTGGAATGCTTTTAACGACTCTGAAAAGAGATCAGTACTAGATCGACTGGAAACTCTCAAAGTTAAAATCATGGAATCCAAGATTTTTATACTTAATGAAACACTACTTAAAGAGAAGCTTTCTTACCACAAAATAAAATTTGAAGAAGATGTGAATCCTCTTTGTTGGGTTTTTGATTTGCTGCGAACTGGCAGTCAATCGATCCAAGATCCGGTCGATTTTGGTTTTGATTTGTCAGAGGGTACTCAAAGGAACTTATCTGACCTAAAAAAAATAATTGAACAAGAATTATTTGAACTTTCTGAAGCTCACTACCAGCGTTATTTCAAAGTTGAAAAATATTTCAATGTCTAATACTTGGGAAATTATTCTCAGCTCTCCCACTCCTCAAGCCTGGATAGACAGAGCACTCAAGTCTCTTGATTTACTCCTAATTGATCATGCACACTGTGAAAAAAAGGCGGCGACTTCAGCAATATCACTTATTCATAAATATCCTCACTTCAATCTAGCAAAATTACTCTCTCCTCTAGCTAGAGAGGAGCTTCTTCATTTTGAGCAAGTTCTTAAATTAATAGAAAAACAAGGTTATCAATATAAAAATTTAAAGTCTGGAAAGTATGCTCAAACTCTCTATGAGTCTTCTTCTAAAACTGAACCTAATAGACTTAAAGACACCTTAATTATATGCTCCTTGATTGAAGCACGCTCTTGTGAAAGATTTCATGCTCTCATTCCTCATCTTCCTAACTCTTTAAAGAGCTTCTATTCTAAGCTCTATAAAGCTGAAGCTCGCCACTGTGATATTTATTTAGACTTGTATTCAAAAATTTTTAATGACGACTGGTCAATTCGATTAAAAGAACTATCTGCAGTAGAGTCAACTTTTATAAATCAAAAAGATAAGCTTTTCCGATTTCATAGCGGTTATTAAACCTACTTAACAACAGGCATCTCTTCCCAATTCGTTAGATATCTTGGAGACTTTAATAGTCTTCTCATTGACCATGATTTTTTAATCCCTTGAGAGGCAAAAGTTACTTTTCCTATTCCTGAAGTATTTATCTTATCTATTGTTGTCATTAGCTCTTCGCTATTAATTCTTTTATCTATTGTTCTAAATAAATCGCCCTGATAAACGCCCTCATCATAAAAATCACTAAGCATGACACCGGCTTTTATGAAATTAATGTTAGTTTGAAATATTTGTTTAGTGAGTTGCCTAGTAGCATTCAAAATATCTCGAGTATCGTTTGTAGGGGAAAATAATCTATAGCTCTTAAATCCATGATATTGTCTATCTTGTTTTCTAAAATAATTTGTCCTCATAAAGACGGATACCATTTTGCAGTATTGATTTTCTCTTCTGAGCTTTGCACATGCACGTGCAGCATAGTCGCTAACAGCCTCATTAATAGAGTCTAGATCATTAACTTTCCTACTGAATGTTCTGCTTACAACAATTTGTTTTTTTGTTTTAGGCTGTTGTTCTAAGCCTATACAAGGATAACCTTGTAGTTCCATTACGGTTCTTTCTAGGACACTGCTGAACTTTCTTTTTATTAGTTTGATATCCATCTCTGCCAGCTCTAGAGCAGTCTCTATTCCTAGAGTATGCAATTTTCGATTAATTCGACTTCCTACACCCCAAACCTCTCTCACTGGCATTAATGACATTAATTTTTTTCGCCTTTTGGTGTCTGAAAGATCAACGACACCTTCCGTAGCTGGATAATGTTTGGCACCATAATTAGCCACCTTGGCTAAGGTTTTTGTTGGGCCTATTCCCACGCAAACAGGTACTCCGACCCAACGATTTATAGTTGTTCGGCATTGATGCCCGAATTGCTCAAGATCTCTTATGCCCGTTAGGTCAAGAAATGCTTCATCTATACTATATATCTCTACGTTGGGTGATAAATACTCTAAAGTTTGCATGACTCTAGATGATACATCTGCATACAGTTCATAATTAGAAGAGAAGGCAACACCTCCTCGTTTTAGAAAAGATTTTTCTATCTTGAACCAAGGCTCGCACATCTTTATTCCTAGTTGCTTAGCTTCTTTTGATAATGCCACCACACATCCATCATTATTGGATAAGACAACAACGGGACGTTTTTTTATATCTGGTCTGAATATTCTTTCACATGAAGCATAAAAGCTATTGCAGTCAACTAGTGCAAAGGTCATGGTGTACTAATAAAGATTTATTGCAGCTATAACCGTGCCAGCAATTTCCAGTTCTTCTTCTTTGTTTATAAGTATTGGTGGATATTTTGGATTCTCAGACATGAGACACATTTTTGGTTTAAGAAGCAGCCTCTTGCATGCATAAGATCCATCTATTGAGGCTATGACGATCTTGTTATGACTTGGTTCTATACTGCGATCAACTATTAATATGGCACCATCTCCTATGTGTGCATTGATCATTGAATCTCCACTTACACGGACAAAGTAGGTAGCGGCAGAATTTTTTATTAAATATTCATTTAGATCTATGGGCCTCTCTACATAGTCATCTGCTGGACTTGGCCAGCCCACTCTAACTGTATTTAAAAAATAGGGGATTTCTAGAGGGGATAAATCTTCCTCTGAAGCATCGCCCAGATAGTCAATTTTCATAAGGGTTCTACAAATTTATACTGTATATATATACAGTATAATTAAAGGATGCTTTTGTAAAGTTTTTAAACTACTATTTGATGAATTAAAACAATTAAGGTTTAAGACGATATGAAGACTTGGCTAACTCTGGGAGTGCTCTATTTAATTTTTTTCTTCTGGTACACGGATATGGGAGGAAAGCTAAGTGAAGACGAAATACAGGATTTCCTAATTAAGTATGATCAAAATTCAAGAAATATCGGAATGTCTTCAGACTCCGAGGATGATTTTTATATCTCAGCTGAGCTAAGAAAAGATTTTCTCCGAAAATTTATGGAGCAAGATACCGGAAGGCAATTCATTATGGTGAATAGTATAGAAATGAATAAGAATCCCAAAGATGTAGCGGGTGCAAATTCAGGAGAGTCAGCCGATCAACTGATGTCTAGATATATGGAGCATATGTGGCCAAATCTTCTAAAAAGAGCCTCACACCCAATCTTTGGAGGTTATGCTATCTGGGAATCTATGGATATAGTTGGCATCGAAGGGGCAGAGACTTGGGATCAAGCAGCTTTAATGAGATATAAAAGCCGTAGAGCCTTTATGGAGGTAGTTACTCATCCCGACATGAGGGACAGACATGCTTTTAAAATTGCTGCATTACAAAAGACTATTGCATTCCCTGTTGAACCAATTGGCTATTACAGTGATCCAAGAATTATCCTAGGGATGTTGATTTTAATTATCGGACTATTGTTTCAGTTGGTTTTTGTTTCTAGGAGATAGAAAAATTTTTTAGCTCACAAGAGCTGGAGTCCATCCATATATACCAGCCGTATGCATCCCAATCTCCTAAAACAATCCTTTCGGCGGGCTGATCATTAACTTTAACTTTATGAGATTTTGGCCTGTGTGTATGGCCATGTATTAGCAGATTGACGGAAGACTCTTCCATTATTCTAATTACTTCCGTTGTAGATACATCCATAATTTCTTCTTTCTTTAACCCAGTTGCCTCTTTACTAATGGTCCTTAGATTGTGAGCAATTTCTTGCCTCTCCTGGATAGATTTATTCAGAAATTCATCTTGCCATTTAGGATCTCTACTAGTCTTTCTAAAGGCCTGATAATCATGATCCTCTGTACACAGCAGATCTCCGTGCATTAGGAGAACATTATTTCCAAACATTTCTTCAATAGTAGGATCATTGAGAAGTTCGAAACCAGAAGAAGATGCAAATTTCGTTCCGATCAAGAAATCCCTATTGCCATGCATGAAAAAGATTTTTGTAGTCTTGTTTGTTTTTAGCAGGGCTTCCTGGATTTCTGAGATGAAATTATTTTGATCATCATCGCCTATCCAGGCTTCAAACAAATCACCAAGGATATATAGCTTTTCTGCTTTAGAGGCAGTATCGTCAAGAAAGTCTAGAAATGCTTCAGTAATATCTGGCCTACTTTCTTGTAAATGGAGATCAGATATAAAACAGTATGCCATTCTTTTTTTTAAATCATTTATTCAGTAGTGACTTTGGTGTCTATTATAGAAATTTCTTCAAGAGGTACATCCTGATGAAAGCCTGAAGAACCGGTTGCAACTGCAGCAATTGCCTCAACTGTCTCAAACCCCTCTACGACTTCACCAAATACTGCATAACCCCAACCCTGTATTGTTTCTTCAGTATGATCAAGTGAGGCATTACTAACTAAATTTATAAAAAACTGTGAACTAGCCGAGTGAGGTTCATTAGTCCTTGCCATGGATAATGTCCATTTTAGATTTTTAAGGCCATTATTTGCTTCATTAATAATTGGAGGATTACCTGGTTTATTTTGCATTCCGGATTCCATACCGCCACCTTGTATGACAAACCCAGGAATCACTCTGTGAAACAGTGTTCCATTGAAAAAACCGCTCTCTGCATAATCTAAAAAGTTTTTTGACGTAATTGGTGCTTCTTCTTCAAAGAGCTCTATTACAATTGGTCCTAATGTAGTTTCGAAAGTTATCACTTTTATCTCCTTTTCATTTTGAGAACAGCCATTTAGCCAAGATAGACAAACAAATAAAGCTATCAAACCTATCTTGTAAGAAGGTTGTTTCATATTTCTTTTAATTTCATTAGCTTGAGGAGGCTATAATACGAACTTTATGAGGAAGCTTCCAACATATTCGAGTTATGAAGGTGAATAAAACTAGATTTTGTCCTAGCCCAACCGGTTTTCTGCATTTAGGCAATCTTCGCACTGCTTTGTTTAGTTTCCTATCCACAAAGAAGGAAGGTGGCTCTTTTTTACTGAGAATTGAAGATACAGACTTAGAAAGATCAAAGAAAGAATATTCAGAAGCTATTTGCGAAGATCTGACATGGATGGGTTTAGCTTGGGACGAAGGCCCCCAAATAGGAGGAAAAGAAGAATCTTACTATCAATCAGAAAGATTGAATGTGTATGAGTCCTTTTACAAAATTCTTCTTGAGAAGGATTTAATTTATCCGTGTTTCACTAGTGAAGAAGAGTTAAAAATTATTCGAAGAAATCAAATTGCCGCTGGACAGCCTCCCAGATATACAGGAGTTTGGGCTCAAGCCTCGAAAGAAGAAGTAGAAGCTGAAATCAAGAAAGGGAATAAGCCTGTATACAGATTTCGAATTTCAAAAAAAACTACTATAGACTTCCTAGACATAGTCAAAGGCGAACAATCTTTTGCTGCCGAAGATCTGGATGACTTTATTGTTAGAAAGCAGGACAACACACCAACTTTCATGTTTGCAAACGCAATAGACGACTCCCTTATGGGTGTTGACCTAGTGCTGCGTGGTGACGATCATCTTAGCAATACTCCAAGACAAATAGCTCTTTTACAAGCTCTTGAATTGCCTCTACCTAAATTTGCTCATGTATCATTATTTACAGGGTCAGATGGAGCACCTCTTTCAAAAAGAAATGGCAGTTTATCTGTTAAAGACTTAAAGAAATTAGGTTACTTACCTAAAGCAGTTGCAAACTATTTAGCTAGAGTAGGCCATACTATTGCAGACAATGACCTTAAAACTTTAGAGCAACTATCTGATTCTTTTCAAACTCAAAATATCTCTAGTTCACCAAGTAAATTTGATTTAGATCAGCTATTGTTTTGGCAAAAGAGAACGGTTGAATCACTAACTGTCCAAGAGTCTGATGTCTGGTTATCGGAATATTTGACTAATCTACCTGCAGAAATAGATAGAGAGGACTTCATAAAGTTAATCAAAGAGAATATAAACTTCCCGCTTGAAGCGAAGGAGTATATGGATAACTTATTTTTTACAAATCTTAAAGATAGTGAAACTGTGAAGGATATCTTAACTTCAGCAGGAAAAGAATTTTTTGAATCTGCTCACAAGGTTGTAAGTAAAGGGATAGATGATTGGGGTTATACGGTCAAATCAATAGGAGAAGAATCAGGAAAGAAAGGGAAAGAGTTATTTATGCCTTTGAGGGCAGCCATTACAGGTCAGACAACCGGACCAGAGCTGGATAAAGTAGTTTCTCTTGTTGGTCTCGAAAGAGTTCTTGTTAGGTTAACTGAAGCCTCTAAATTATGAAGATCTTTAACAG
>Ga0208127_1000332_pt1 | contig 24185 bp, 23 predicted proteins | sample ETNtaG_6_FD_185751 | JGI IMG/M metagenome (GOLD analysis project Ga0208127, IMG submission 185751) | Marine microbial and viral communities from oxygen minimum zone, Eastern Pacific Ocean - ETNP201306SV45 (SPAdes) (version 2) | ecosystem: Environmental > Aquatic > Marine > Oceanic ... | reverse complement strand
CAGCATGTGTGATTTGTAAGAATTGCTTATCAAGATCTATATCGAGAACTGACTTAAATAGTTCTCTGACCATTGATTCCATCTCGCTCTTAACGTCTTCTTGCTCAACAAATGACATCTCAACATCGAGTTGAGTGAATTCAGGTTGACGATCTGCTCTTAGATCTTCATCTCTAAAACATCTTGCAATTTGATAGTAACGGTCAAATCCTGACATCATTAAGAGTTGTTTAAATAACTGTGGCGATTGAGGCAATGCAAAGAAGTTGCCTTGCTGTGTTCTACTTGGAACCAAATAATCTCTTGCCCCTTCTGGTGTTGCCTTGGTTAGAATCGGTGTCTCAATTTCAAAATAATTGGCCTTATTCAAATAATCTCTTAGAGACCTTGTGATCTCATGACGGATTTTAATATTCTTTGACATCTCTTCACGCCTGAGATCGAGATACCTGTATTTGAGACGAATATCTTCGTTGGTTGCTTCATCATGATGGAATGGTGGTGTTTTTGAAGTATTGAGCACCTCTCCTGACTCAACAAGCAATTCAACTGCTCCAGTCTTCATCTGATCATTAATTGTTCCATCTGGTCTATCTCTTACGATCCCAGATACTGAGAGTACAAATTCACTTCTTATTTTTTCCGCGGTGTTAAAGAGCTCTTTGTTTTCAGGGTCAAAAACCAATTGCAATATGCCTGAAACATCTCTGAGATCTATGAATATTACTCCGCCATGGTCCCTTCTTCGATGAACCCATCCTGATACTGAAACCTCTTTACCAATATCTGAATGATCAATATCTTCACACAAGTGAGTTCTATATTTTCCGCTCATATTTATTACTCTTTATCAATTACAGCATTGGGATCTGGAACCACTACACCGAGTGAGATAATCATTTTGAGTGCATCCTCAACACTCATCTTGAGTTCTTTTACCTCATTTTGAGGAACCAGAACAATATAACCTGATGTGGGGTTAGGAGTTGTTGGAATATATACACAAACCATCTCCTCGCCAGACTGATTTTGCACTTCCCCCAGCTCTTTAGAGGTCTGAAAACACAGACTGTAAATTCCTTTCCTTGGATACTCGATTAGTAGAACCTTCGAAAATGATTGGGTCTGATCCGAGAGAACCAGTTCAGAGAATTTCTTGAGCGGAGAGTAAATACTTCTGATCAGCGGTATTCGATCTAGAAAAGCATCCCATGCTTTCACTATTCTGTTTCCAAAATAGTTTGCTGTAATCAATCCTGTTAGCAGCACCACTATGATGGCAACAATGACTCCAATTCCCGGTATTTCTGTTCCAATTAGGTTCTCTGGCCTCAAAGCAGATGGAATCAGGAGGTATGTTTGGCCCAATAAATCAATTAAAAGCTTGATGACAAAAATGGTCAATCCCAATGGAATCCATACCAAAAGGCCTGCAACAATTATTGTTCTTAGTTTTTTCATCTCAACACTATATTAATACGTTCATTCTTTCTTTGATGAATTATCTTTCTTTTTCTTTTCTTTCTTGTCTGATTTTGTATCAGTAGATTGCTTGCTTGACTCTTTTTTCTTTGTCTCTGTTTTTGCACTATCAGCAATGTTTTTTCGATTTTCAGTTTTAAAGTCTGTCTCATACCATCCCTCTCCACTCAGCCTGAAGTTTGGCGCAGAAATCAGTTTTTTTAAGCTGCTCTTTGAGCACTCAGGACAATCTTCCAATGGAGCATCATTGACTCCTTGGAGTGCATCCATCACATGGCCGCATTCATTGCATTTATATTCATATATCGGCATTTCTTTTTTTTATTTAAAACTCAGACTGTGAAAACGGAGTATATTACGTCAGCAGGCAAAAATATTCTAAATTTTTCACTCAGGATAGCTGAATTCATTGATGGCTTTTGAGTCTAAGCCCTGATCAGAGAATGCGTGAATCATTGAGTCCATATCATCAGGAATTGGCGAAGTAAGCGAAATGATTTCGTTGTTGATCGGATGCTTAAAACTCAACCGAAAGGCATGCAATGCTTGTCGCTTAAAATTCATTAAAATTTCCCTGCTCTCTTCATTCAGATTCTTTGGGAAAGCCAATCTACCGCCATATAGCTGATCACCAAGAATTGGATAGTTGATATGTGCCATATGAACCCTGATTTGATGAGTTCTGCCTGTATCGAGGCGGATTCCTAGAAATGTATATCCTTTTAACCGGCAGAGAACCCTATAGTGAGTTCTTGACTCCCGGCCTGTCTCTGAAACTTTAAATTTCAAACGATTATGTGGATCCCTTGCAAGGTTAACCTCAATCATTCCGCCAGCAACCATTTCGCCTTTACATATCGCTCTATACTCTCTTTGTATCATTCTTGACTGCATATCTTTAACGAGTTGATTATAGGCATCTGTTGTTTTTGCGGCTAAAATTAATCCTGTTGTATCTTTGTCTAACCGGTGAACCAAACCTGCTCTGGGTAAGATATTTAGATCTTGGTTGTAAAAAAGTAATCCGTTTTGCAGTGTGCCAGTGAAATTACCATGGCCCGGATGAACAACCATTCCAGATGGCTTATCAATAACCAATATATGTTCATCTTCATGAATAATTTTGAGATCAATATTCTCAGCTTTCGTTTCTTCACGATCTTCAAATTGGGGTTGGATTTGAATCATTTGTCCGGGTGAAAGCAAAGCTCTGGGCTTAACATTAGAGCCATCAAGAAGTATGTTTCCCGACTCGATCCAAGATTTAATTGATGATCTTGAAAATTGTGTCAGCACGCCACTTATATACTTATCAATTCTTAGGTCTTTTCCCTCCTCTTCGACGATTATTTGAATTTTCTCTGTTTTCTTTTTCATGAATAAAAATTATTGTTCGTGATCTTTTGGTTTCATTTTAGGCTATAATTCAGCGAATATTTAGCAAATAAAACAATGCGAAACAAACTATATATTCTTTTTGTACTTATACTCTTTACAGTTGGATGCAGTAGAGAAGATGAGCAAACCGACACGAGGTCATCGTCTGCAATCATTTATGACAGAGCTGCTAAGGCAATGGCAAATGAAAACTATAGAAATGCGACAAATTACCTCGAAATCCTTACAACCTCTTTTCCATTCAGCAATGAAGCCAAACAAGCACAGTTGGACTTAATATTTGCTTATTACAGAAGCAATGGAATGGAGGAGGCAATTGATGAAGCAAAACAGTTCGAAAAAGAAAATCCCACTCATCCTAGGGTTGATTATGCGCTCTATATGAGAGGGCTAGCGCTGTTTGAGGGGCAACACAGTTGGTATCATGACTGGTTCAATGTTGACTTAAGCAAGCGGCCTCCTGCGAACACAGAAGAGGCTTTCTCCGTGTTTTCTCAGCTGATCAGAAGATATCCAGATAGCATCTATGTTGATGATGCAACTCAGAGAATGACCTTCCTTAGAAATCGTCTTGCCCAATATGAAAACCATGTTGCGGAACATTACATGGAAAGAGGCGCGTATGTAGCAGCAGCGAATCGTGCAAAATATGCACTTGAGCAATACAATGGTGCACCTGAGACAGTCAAGTCACTGGAAATCATTACAAGAGCATATGAAAAACTAGGCATGATAGACCTTGCAGAGCAAGCACGAGAAATATACGTCGTGAATATACCTGAAGACTATGAATCAGACTTAGAGGTTGATGAAGATAGGCCTTGGTATCGACTTTGGTAAAATTATTGATTGATCAAATCTTTCATGATTTCACCAATCAAAGCAGGAGAATCTGTTGTTTTGACTCCGGCATCGTTTAATGCCCTGTATTTACTTGAAGCAGTTCCCTCATTACCCGTAACAATTGCTCCGGCGTGGCCCATTCTTTTGCCAGGTGGTGCTGAAACGCCAGCGACATAGGCAACAACAGGCTTAGTGATATTCTTTTTGATGAATTCCGCTGCCTTCTCTTCATCTGACCCTCCAATTTCACCAACCATAACAATCCCCTCTGTTGCTGGATCTTCCTCAAACAGTGAAAGACATTCAATGAAGTTAAGACCCTTAATGGGATCACCTCCTATGCCAATACAAGTACTTTGACCCAGACCACACATTGAAGTCTGGTGAACAGCCTCATAAGTCAGGGTGCCAGATCTAGAGATGATTCCTATAGAACCTTTTTGATGAATGAAACCAGGCATGATTCCGATCTTGGTTTCTTCAGGTGTTATGATCCCAGGACAGTTTGGGCCCAATAGTATTGAATCTGAGCCATTAAGCATGGCTTTAACTTCTATCATGTCTTGGACTGGAACACCTTCTGTGATGCAAACAATTAGCCCCACCTCTGATTCAATCGCAGATTTCATGGCATCAGCTGCAAATTTTGCAGGGACGAATATCATGCTGACATCTATTTCTACTGCTGCTTTTGCTTCAGCAACTGAATTGAAGACAGGAACGTCAAGATGAGTTGAACCGCCTTTCCCTGGAGTCACTCCAGCAACAATATTTGAGCCATACTCAATACATTGAGCTGCATGGAATGAGCCTTGAGAACCTGTGATACCCTGACAAAGGATCCTGGTTTCTTGATTCACAAGAATACTCATTAGGTCTTCTCCTTAACTGAGGTGACGACCTTTATTGCGGCATCTGTGAGATCATTTGCTGAAATGATTTTCATCCCAGATTCTTCGAGGATTCTAGTTCCCAACTCGACATTTGTTCCCTGCAAACGAACAACTATAGGAATATCGATGGCTGTTGATTTTACGGCTTCGGTAATGCCTCGTGCGATAATATCGCAACGAACAATTCCACCAAAAATGTTAATAAGAATCGCATCTACATTTGGGTTCTCCATGATGATATCAATCGCCATTTTTACTCTATCTGTTGTGGCACCTCCACCAACATCAAGAAAATTTGCAGGCTCTCCGCCATGAAGCTTGATGAGATCCATTGTTGCCATTGCAAGCCCAGCTCCGTTAACCATGCATGCAATATTTCCATCCAAAGATACGTAACTCAAATCATGTTCTGAAGCTTTGACCTCAAGCTCATTTTCTTGAGAGCTATCTTTGTATGTTAAAAGCGCTTCCTGTCTAAATAATGCGTTACTTTCAATTGATATCTTTGCATCCAGAGCAATAAGCTGATCATGATCATCTAAAATAAGGGGATTCACCTCAATGAGGTTCGCATCTTTATTTTTTGCAATTTCAAACATCTTTTGTGTGATTGAAACAAATTGAGAGTGAACATCATCAATGAATCCCATTCGATCAGCCATTTCATTCAAATGAGATAATTCCAAACCCTTCAATGGGTCAATGGTGTAATTGATAATCTTTTCTGGGGATTCTTCAGCAACAGCCTCAATATCAACTCCGCCTTCTTTTGATGCGATGTATGTCCATGACTCTTTGGTTCGGTCAACAAGCAAGCTCAGATAATATTCACTTTGAATCGATGTGCCAGACTCGATATAGACCTGATTTACAGGCAATCCATTATCATCTGTTTGCTTTGTTATCAGATGAGTTCCAAGCATTTCAGAGGCCCTTTCCTGAACCTCGGCAATACTTTTCGCTATCTTCACTCCTCCGGCTTTTCCGCGTCCACCTGCATGCACTTGTGCTTTAACCACCCAAATGTCTCCTTGAAGATTCTCTGCTGCAGATTTGGCTTCATCTGGAGAGCTTGCTATACCTCCATCCAATACAGGTATTCCATGATCAAAAAATAACTTCTTTGACTGGTATTCATGTAAATTCATAATTTGAAACCCAAAAGATTGGTCATTGACTCATAACAAGATTGATATTTTGATCTAAACTGTAATCTATTGAAACCTTTTTTCTAATAATTTTATGAGTAAGAATTTAAAAATAGGACTGACAGGTGGAATAGCCTCCGGAAAAACAACAGTCAGCGATTTTTTTAAAAAGCTTGGCATATCAGTGGTCGATGCCGATGTGATATCTCATAACATTACAAAACCAGATGGATCAGCATTTGAAGAAATCATATCCTCTTTTGGAACAGATATTCTTGATGATAGTGGTCTGATCAATAGAAAGAAAATGAGGGCATTGATCTTCGATGATCCAAGCAAGAAGGAAACACTTGAAGGAATCATACATCCCAAAGTCAGGAAAGAAATGTTCAATTTGATTTCTGAATCAGAAGATCATTATTTGATTGTTTCTGTGCCTCTATTAGTTGAGACTGGCATGAATCAGATGATGGACAGAACCCTTGTCGTTGACTGCTCAGAAGAGACTCAAATTGAACGCTTGATTCATCGAGATAAAATTACTACTGATGAAGCAAAATCTATATTGAGAAATCAGGTCGATAGATCATCTCGCCTAAAAGCTGCTGATGACTTGATTGTTAATGAAAAAAATGTCACTTTGAATGAATTAGAAAAAGAGGTGCTAAGGCTTCATAAGCACTATTCCAAGTTATAAGAATTTCAAATAGATGGAACAAGGAATATATGAACTACCGCTGAATGAAAGACTCAGAACTTTCATGAGGATTGAATTTTTATTCAGCAGGCTCAAAAATTTCAGTGGCTCAAAAGATCGATGGCAGATCAGAACAACAATACATACTCTCCTTGAAATTTATACCATTCTAGCTAGGACGGATGTGAGGAGAGAGGTTCTTGCTGATTTGGATCGGTATATTATTCAAATGCAGAGATTTCAATCAATGCCTGATGCCGATAATGAAATGGCTACAAATTTATTGGAAGATTTGAATGTCATAAAAGATAAAATGATTCAACTTGGAACTGGATACCTACATCCACTCAGAGACGATGACTACATTTCTGCACTCTTACATAGACACACATTACCCGGAGGAAAAGCTGAGTTTGATATGCCTCGTTATAAATTTTGGCTAGAAGGAGATCAAAAGGCACTCAAGGATGATTTGACTCACTGGATCAATGTAATCAAACCCATATGTGGCGGGATTGAAAAGCTGATGTGGATTATAAGGGAGAGTAGTGAACCCATTGGAACAGTGGCATCAGGTGGTCAATATAATCACCAGATTGGAAAAACGGCTCAGATCTCACTCATCAGGGTCTTTCTGGAGAATTCATCTGTATACCCAGAAATCAGTGGTGGAAGACACATGATTGCCATTCGATTCTTAGAAAGGGACAATGATGGAAAATTCCTTCAAACAGAAGAGGATATAGAGTTCAAACTATCCCTTTGCTGAGCAGGCTTTGGATCACTGAGAAATCATGCCGTGGCATTTCTTGTATTTCTTCCCAGAACCACATGGACAAGGTTCATTTCTTCCAATCTTGTCTTGCCCTCTTACAAATGTCTTGGTATCACTCTTCTTTTGACCTGAATCAGAAGGCTGAAATGCTGAACCTTGATTGTGCGATAACTCCACCTTGTCGATCTTTGGTGATTGTTGATTCACAGATTCTGCATCTTCTTCGCCTCTGAATCTCGCCTTTGCGAGTATACCTATGGCATTGGTTTTGACTTGCTCCATCATGAAGGAGAACATCTCGAAAGACTCCCTCTTGTATTCTTGCTTTGGATTCTTCTGAGCATAACCTCTTAAATGAATTCCCTGACGAAGATGATCCATTGATGCAAGATGTTCTCTCCATTGCATATCGAGTTGCTGAATCATTATGGCCTTCTCAATCTCTCTCATTGGACGTTGTCCAATTGCATTTTCTTTGATGCTATAGTTCTTTTGAAATTCTTGATGAATAACATTCCAAAGATTGTCAGCATCAATGGTTTCATCTCTCTCTACAATACTTTCTAAATCTATATTGAGCATGTAATCATTCATCAAAGCTTGCTCCAAACCCTCTAGATCCCATGTCTCTTCCATTGATTCTGGTTCAATGTATTGAGTAACCAAGTCTTGAAGAACTTCCTCGCTGATGCCATTAATCATCTCTCCTATGCTTTCTGAGTCTAATATGTCTTTCCTAAGCTGATATATGACACTTCTCTGATCATTGGCTACATCATCATATTCCAATAAGTTTTTTCGAATATCGAAATTATGAGACTCAACTTTCCTTTGCGCTCTCTCAATTTGTTTTGTCAAAAGATTGCTCTCAATCGCCTCTTCTTGCTCCATGCCAACCCTAGATAGCATTGCTTGTGTTTTCTGTGGATCTCCAAATATTCTCAGTAAATCATCATCCAAAGATAGGTAGAATCTACTGGACCCAGGATCGCCTTGTCTGCCAGATCGGCCTCTCAATTGATTGTCAATTCTCCTAGACTCATGTCGCTCTGTGCCAATAATGTGTAATCCACCAGAATCAATGACTTCTTGATGTCTCTGTGACCATTCTTTTTTAGTTTTATCAATCTGATCCTGAGATACACCTTCATCGAGTGATTTGATTTCTGCATCCAAATTCCCACCAAGAACAATGTCTGTTCCTCGACCTGCCATGTTGGTGGCAATTGTAACTGCACCAGGTCTGCCAGCCTGCGCAATGATCATTGATTCTTTCTTGTGTTGCTTCGCATTGAGAACCTCATGCTTGATTTTCTCTTTGTGAAGCAGTTTTGAAATATATTCAGAATTTTCGATGGATGCTGTTCCAAGTAAAACAGGCTGTCCTATCTCTTGTTTCTCTTTTATGTCTTTAATGATGTTTCTAAATTTCCCATCTTGATTAAGATAAACCAGATCAGGCATATCTTTACGTATCATTGGCTCATGGGTTGGGATAACAACGACCTCTAATCCATATATTTGCTGAAACTCAAATGCTTCAGTATCAGCTGTTCCAGTCATGCCTGATAATTTGTTATAAAGCCTAAAATAGTTCTGAAATGTGATGGATGCAATGGTTTGATTCTCTTCTTTAATACTCAGATTTTCCTTCGCTTCTACTGCTTGATGTAACCCATCAGACCACCTTCTTCCAGCCATTGTTCGACCAGTAAACTCATCGACGATAACTACGTCGCCGTCTTTTACAATATAATCAACATCTTTCTGAAATAACTTATGAGCCCTAATGGCGGCATTGATATGATGCATCAAGCGTATATTTTGAGGATCATATAAACTCTCACCTGCCTGCAATAAACCCATCCCATTAAGGATTACCTCAACATTTGAGTGTCCCAATTCTGTAAGATAGACCTGCTTTGTTTTTTCATCGACAGTAAAGTCTTTGCTGTCTTCTTCGTCAATCGCCTCCTCTAGCTTTGGCACAATTGAGTTCATTCTTTGATAAAGCTCTGTACTGTCTTCTGCTTTACCAGAAATGATGAGAGGAGTTCTGGCTTCATCAATTAGAATTGAGTCAACCTCATCAACAATTGCGAATCCCAAATCTCCCTGTGATTGGTTTTCCCTCTCAAAAGCTAGATTGTCTCTTAAATAATCAAACCCGAATTCGTTGTTTGTTCCATATGTAATGTCACAAGCATATGATTCCTTTCTCTCTCTTGGATTTTGTTCTGACTTTACACAACCAACAGTAAGCCCTAAAAATTCATAGATGGGTTTCATCCATTCTGCATCTCTTTCTGCAAGATATTCATTGACGGTGACAATATGAACGGGCTCACCTGAAATAGAATTTAAATACGCAGGTAAAGTTGAAACCAGGGTCTTACCCTCACCAGTTTTCATCTCAGCAATTTTTCCTTGATGAAGTGTGATTCCACCAATCATTTGTGCATCATAATGTCTCAGACCCAATGTTCTTACTGATGCCTCTCTTACAATGGCAAATGCCTCTGGAAGTATCTTGTCTAGATCATTATGATCCGAGTACTTAGATCTCAGGTCTTCTGTCTTGGCCAATATTTCTTGATCTGACAGTTCCTTTAATTGATCCTCATAAAGATTGATTTCATCAACAATCTTTGAGTAATCGGTCAATAGTCTATCATTACGACTACCAAATATTTTTTTGAAAAATTTCTTCAATTGTATCCTTCTTACATTCCCTAACAGTAAATTGGTGCCCATAGAATTATTAGGCTGATATTATACTGATAAGAAAAATAATTTTGCCCAATAGTTCATATCATACAAATTAAGCATGAAACACATATCAGAGATCATTAGTAAAGATCTAGGGTTGAATAAGGAAAATTCAAGCCTTCTTGATGAAAAAACAAAAATACAAAAGCATCTCAAGAATTGCTTAAAGGATAGGCCATATGATATTGAGAATGCTTATCTAAAAAATAAAACACTCTATATAGAAACCAAAAGTGCTGAGGAAACAGAAGCGTTGAGGTATGAAGAAAGGAATATTATGAAATTGTTATCAGAAATTGATGTTGTTCCAGTCAAGATCAGGTTTAAAACAAGTATCGGAAACTAAGTTCTACCCAGTGCAGCAGTCCAATATGAAATTGGAATCTCTTTAATGTCTTCTTCCTCTACCTCCTCCCAAGCTGTCGAGTCGGCATATAGCTTCCTGATCAATTTATTATTCAGTTCATGGCCAGATTTATAACCATAATATTCTCCTACCAATATATGGCCCATGAGATATAGATCACCAACTGCGTCTAATATTTTATGTCTTACAAACTCATCCTCAAATCTGAGTCCATCTTTATTTATAATCGTATAATCATCGAGCACAATGGCATTATCTAAACTTCCACCCAAGGCTAGATTATTTGATCTCAATGATTCGATGTCTCTTAAAAAGCCAAATGTTCTGGCTCTTGATATATGCTCAAGAAAATTCATGGTAGAAAAATCAAAACTGAAATGTGTTAATTCGTTCTGAATCATCGGATGCTCAAACTCAATATCAAAAGTCAGCCGATAGCCATCAAATGGTCTGAACTCTGCAAATTTACCATCTTCTTCTACCCTTATATTCTTTTTTATTCTTAGGAATTTTTTTGCAGCAGATTGTTCTTGGATGCCTGCTGACTCTATAAGAAGTATGAAAGATGCTGCGCTACCGTCCATGATGGGTATCTCAGGGCCATGAAGGTCAATATATGCATTATCAATACCAAGCCCAGCCAATGCAGAAAGCAAGTGCTCAACGGTCATTATTGATGTTTCATTCTCAGATATTGTTGTACCAAGATTCGTATCAGTTACATTTTCAGCAATGGCATGAACTTCCTGTATTGGGTCAGTATCCATTCTCCTGAATCTTATTCCAGAATTCTCTGAGGCAGGCCTTAACGTCATTTGCACCTTTTTTCCACTGTGCAAACCAATGCCTGACGTTTCTATCGTGTTCGCAATTGTTCTTTGATGTAACATTTATCTTTTCCCTATAAATCAATGATATAGGCAGAGAGAGACTAACATAAAGAGATTATATCCCAAATATTTATTTATAAATTTGATGAAAACCAGTTTTGAATTTTTTGAAAAAAGGGAGCTGCAGATTTTTGCTTCACCAGATCATCAGGCTTGGATTTGAATTTTTCAAGCGCGTACAACAAAAGCCCTGCACCAGTTGCATGCTCAGGTCCATTAATTGATTCAAACGCTCCGCTCATTGGTTTGGGATATCCCAATCTAACATCGCAGTCAAAAACAGCCTCAGCCAATTCAACAGCGCCATTTAATTTAGAAGCACCACCAGTCAAAATGACGCCGGCTCTTAGGCTTTCAAGGCTGATCTTGCCTACCTCACTCTTTATAACTTCAAAAATTTCCTCATATCTTTGCTCTACTACAGATCCAAGAACCTTTCTGTCTGTCTTTCTTGTCTCTCGATCTCCAACACTTGGAACATCGATGAGTTCATCTGAACCATTCAGCTTTGAGAGTGTTGCAGCATGTTCAATTTTAATTGTCTCTGCTTCATCAACCGGAGTTTTTAGTTCATGAGCTATATCCCTTGTCACATGATCACCGCCAACAGGAATAACCTTTGTGGTCATAATTTGACCATCCTTAAAAATTGCAATATCTGTTGTCCCGCCACCAATGTCAATTAAGCAAGCGCCCAATTCTTTTTCGTCTTGTGATAGAACTGACATACTTGATGCAAGCGGTTCTAACACCACTTCCTGAATATCAAGGTCACATTGATCAAGTGATTTCACGATATTCTCTTCAGCTGTTTTAGATATGGTTACAATGTGCACATCTGCTTCAAGCCTGATTCCTGACATGCCTATTGGTTCTGAGATTCCGTCTTGGCCATCAATAACAAAATCTTTTGGGAGCACATGCAATATCCTTTCTTCCGACGGAATCTTCATAGCAATTGATGCATCAACTGCCCCATCAATATCTTCTTGCGACACCTCTCCTTTATTGATGCGAACAAAACCATGGCCATCATAGCTTCTGACGTGGCTGCCAGCGATGCCTGCAAATACAGTATTGATATCACATTCTGCGATTCCCTCTGCTTGCTTGATTGCTTTACCAATTGAATCCACAGTGGACTCGATATTGACCACCACACCTTTTTTTAGTCCGCGAGAAGGCTCTGTACCTACTCCGATAATCTTAAGCTCACTATCACCATTTATTTCTGCTATCAATGCTACGATCTTGGATGTTCCTATATCCACAGATGCAATGATTTCACTTGAGCCAGTTCTTGCCATTTGAATATTTACTTTCTTTTCTTAATTGAAAAACCTTCTGTATATCTTAGGTCAATATATTCAATTACTGACAAATTATCTAATAGAGATTCATCCCAAATCATCAAAAATCGGTCAAATCTCTCACTGACATTATCTTTTCCAAATCTTATGGTGATGCCAGGTCTTATTGTAATGGTCCATGATCCTTTGAGATCAAGAGTCATTTGCTCGATTAGGATTCCTCTCACAGCCAGTTCTTCTGTGAAAACTAAGTACTTTTTGAAAACTATCTCTTGCTGACCATCAGGGCCATAAAATTCAATTAAGCCAGTTGGTAATATTTGCTGATTGAGATTAAAAAGATTGCCTTTGGAGTTAATAATAGACCGATTATTCCAGCGACCAATAATATCCTCTTCTTCAATAAAGATATTTACTTGATCAGGCCATCGTCTTTCGATGCTCACACTTTTTACCCAATTAGTTGCTTCTATTTCTTGCTTGATCTGGCTTAAATTAATCTGTAAGAAACCGTGGTTATAGATTCTTGATGAAACTGCTTTCAGATCATCTAAAGAAACTCTCTTCATTTCAGTCATATATTGAACTTCAGTAATTCTTTGATTGATGAGTGAAAATGCAGAGAAAAGGATCCCTGAAAAAAGCATTAAAAAAATTATTTTTCTAAATATTCCCCTCTGGGTTTTTTCATGGTGAGGTTTTACCCTAAAAGAAAATGAACCTCTTCTTCTGTTCTTTTTTGATCTTTTTTTTATAAGAGGTACCACTGTTCAATCCGATGATTTTAAAATCTCAAAACACAGTGATTCAAAATCAATTCCCACCTCTTTTGCTGACATAGGCACCAGACTGTGTGTTGTCATTCCAGGAACTGTATTAATTTCGAGAATCACTGGAGAGTTATCCTGATCTAGAAAAAAATCAAGCCTACCCCATCCTCTGATATTAAATAAATTAAATACCCTCTCACACTCTTCATTAATTGCCACTTCTATTTCTTTATCTAATCCACAAGGACAAATATATTTGGTTTCATCGCTCAAATATTTTGCATCATAATCATAGAATTCATGATTCTTTGCTTGGATTTTGATGATTGGCAAAGCTCTGCCATCTAAAAACGTTGAGGTGTATTCATCACCCTGCATAAATTGTTCTGCAATAATCCAGTCATTGCTTTTTTCTATCTCAGAAAAATGGCTTAAATACTCTTCTCTGCTTTCAATAATATAAATACCAATACTTGATCCCTCTGAGCACTGCTTTAGTACAAAGGGCTCTTTTAATTTTTTGATAATGTTTTCATATTGAGTATTTGAATCGACAACCATAAAGTCAGGAGTTTTAAATCCATTAGATTTCAGGATTGCTTTAGTAAAATATTTATTCATCGTAATCGAACAAGTAATTGGATCACTACCTGTATACTTTATGTTTAGCATGCTGAGGATTGACTGTATCTTTCCATCTTCTCCATCAGAACCATGGAGAGCTACCCATGCGTGAGTGACTTTTTCTGTTTTTAAAACTTCAATAAAAGGTTCAATGGTATCAATGAGGATCACTTCTAATCCTTTAGATTGCAAAGATTCGAATACAGCTTTACCTGTTATGAGCGATATGTCCCTCTCAGAAGAACTTCCACCATAAAGCACTGCTACTTTTGAATAAGAGTTTATTTCATCACTCATCATACTCGCCAATGATTCTGACCTCAGTATCTAACTCTATCCCAAAGTGATCCTTTACAACATTCTGAATATGGTTAATTAGCCTTTCAATATCCCTAGCTGTTGCCTTCTTGTCATTAACAATAAAATTTGCATGTTTTTCTGAAACGGCGCATCCTCCAATTCTAAACCCCTTCAGACCAGATCTTTCTATTAGATCTCCAGCATGGTTTCCGATTGGATTCTTGAAAACGGATCCGCATGTATTCTCAGTCAGTGGTTGACGTTCTAGTCTAGAATCTCTCATGCTCTTCAAATCTTCTACTTTAGTAGTCCCTCTATCTGGGAAAGACATCTCACAAGACAAGAACCATAGAGGAAATGGGAAGCTTACGGATCGATATGAGATAGAAAATTCTTTTGGATCCAAATGATGGATCACTCCATCTCGATCTATAACCTCAAGGCTCTTAACAAATTCCCATGTTTCTTTACCAAAACAGCCCGCATTCATAGTAAGCGCTCCTCCAATCGATCCTGGTATTCCAGAAAAGAATGCGGCTGGCCCAAAATTATTCTTTGTTGCATACATGGCTAATTCAAAACATGAAACACCAGCCTCTACCTTACAATTAGATGGATCCAATAATTCAATTTTATTAAAAGATCTCCTTGTTGAAATTACCGCGCCTCTCACACCGCCATCCCTTACCAAAATATTTGTTCCATTTCCTAACCAGGTGATTGTGCAATCATTTGATTTCAAAAAATCAGACAGATCGTTTCGATCCTTTGGCGTAAAAAAAATATCGGCTGGACCACCAGCTTTCCAAGAGGTATGTCTTGATAAAGACTCGTTTAGGACAACATTATTTCCCATCACATTGGATAATGGTTTCCCATTAGCTTAAATTTCTTAATTACTTGATAAGTAAAATCAACAATATTTTCTGTTGCGTGAACAAAACGAACATCAAATGCTGATTCACTCATTTTTTTTAATATTTTTCTGTCTTCGCTCAAGTCCCTAATTACATCTGATAGATGCTCAGATGTAAGCTTCTCATCATCGATGATCACTGCACCACCCTTCTCTTCTAGAAAACGTGCATTATAAAATTGATGATCATCCATAGCATATGGATAAGGAATTAGGATAGAGGGAAGCCCGATAGCGCTTAACTCAGATACGGTCATTGCCCCAGCTCTTCCTATAAATAAATCTGCCCAAGCGTATGCTGATTCTACATTTTGATTATATTTTGATACTTTTGCATCAATGCCAAGCCTTTTATATGACTCATTAACTTCATCATAATCTTCTTCTCCAGTATCATGCATAACCTTTATATTTGCACTCCTATTGAGAGATGCTAATGCATTCGGAACACTCATATTTATTGATCTTGCTCCTTGGCTTCCTCCCATAATGAAAACTCTTAAACTTTTAGATAGATCTACTTCAGGAGAAACCTTTTTGATATCTAAAATCTCTTTCCTAATTGGATTCCCTAAAAATCTCATGCCATCCGAAAATCTCATCATCAATCTATCTAGCTTGTTGAATGAACCTGGTAAACCTTGGATTGCAGCGCTCGCTTTCCTGAAAAAAATAAGAAACCTATTGACCCTACCTGCTATTGAGTTTTGCTCGTGAATAATCACGCATACATCTTTTCCTCCAGCACGACAAATTTCAGATGATGCATACCCACCCATTCCGAGAATCATGTCAGGTTTTATCTCTTTTACAAAATTTTTAACTTCTTTATCCGTCCAAAAACTAAGTAAAAATTTTTTGTAAGTTGGATAATCTTTTAGTTTTGATGGAAAATACTTCACTACAAGATCTTCAGATGCGAAGATCTTTTTCTCTATCTCATTCCCTGTTCCAACAATAGTGACTTGATGTCCATCATTTTTATATTGATGAGCCAAAGCAATGGCAGGATAAATATGGCCTCCAGTACCCCCAGTGGCAATAAGTATTCTATATTTATCATCCATTGGTTCTTAGGTTCTTCTTTTGCCTTGGATTCTCATATCCAATTTTTAAAACAATGGCCAATGTAACCAATGTCATCAAAATACTGCTGCTTCCATAGCTAATGAGTGGCAAAGTTAATCCCTTGGTCGGTAACATGCCCATGTTCACTCCCAAATTGATAATGACTTGCATTGCTAACCACAAACCTATTGCCATACAGAGGTAACTTTGAAAAACTCTCTTCGCATTCAATGCCATAAACCCGATTGCAAAGACTCGATATATCAAAAGACCATATAATAATAAAAGCATCGTCGTACCAACCAGCCCAAGCTCCTCAGCAAAGATTGCGAAAATAAAGTCCGTATGCGCTTCTGGTAAATAAAAAAGCTTCTGTAAACTTTCACCAAGTCCCAAGCCGAATAGACCTCCGGAGCCAATTGCAATCAAAGAATTTGTAAGTTGATACCCTGCACCCAATGGATCATTCCATGGTTCAATAAAATTTGAGAGCCTGGCCATTCTGTATGGTGCAATATAGATCAAAACCGCGAATGCAGAAAGTAGGAGTAAGATCAAGACGACAAAATACCTCATCTTAAAGCCTGCTAGGAAAAAGAGACCTGCGGTAACAGATAAAATAATAACTGTTGAACCAAAATCAGGCTGAAGCAATAAGAGAAGACATGCTGGGATGACAAATATCATGGGTTTCACAAAACTCATAAAATTATCTTTCACATTCTCTTGCTGTCTATAACAATAACCTGCCATATACATCATCAACAATAACCTGGCTGGGTCAATTACTTGAATATTAGGAAGACCTGGGATAACCAGCCATCTCGTTGATCCATTTACAGTTTTGCCTAACTCTGGAACAAATACAGACGCAAGAAGAAGCATTGCTGTAAGTGGTAAAAATATTCCTAATTTTTCCCAAAATTGTGTGGGTATCAAGAATGCTATTAAGCCACCAAATAAGCCTAAAGAAATTGCAAATAGTTGCTTATTGACATATTCATATGGATAGCCCTCTTCTTTCATCGACAAAGGCATAGATGCTGAGGCCAAGATAACAATCCCACCAATTATTAAAAAAGCGGTAGCTAAAATAAATAGGCGGTCAAAAGCTTCGCTTGATTCTCTTGAAGTGATGTCCATTATTATCTTATTTTAAGACTTGATAAGCCAATCAAGACAAGAAACACAGTGATGATCCAAAACCTCACAATCACTTTGGGCTCAGCCCATCCTTTTAATTCAAAGTGATGATGGATTGGAGCCATATTAAAGATCCTTTTTCCTCTCAGCTTAAATGAACCAACTTGAAGAATAACCGATAAAGTTTCCATAATAAAAACTCCACCCATGATAGCCAAAATCAACTCTTGTTTGACAATTACAGCAATGGTTCCAAGTATTCCGCCAAGAGATACTGCACCGACATCTCCCATAAAGACCTGAGCTGGATAAGTGTTAAACCATAAAAATCCCAAACCAGCGCCTGAGATGGCACAACAAAAAACAAAAACTTCTCCAGCATCTTGAATAAATGGTAAATCTAAATACTCGGCAAAGTTAAAATTACCAGTCACATAAGCAAAAATTCCAAGGGCAATCGCAATCATAGAAACAGGCATGATTGCCAAACCATCTAATCCATCGGTGAGATTAACTGCGTTGCTTGAACCAACAATCACAAATATTGCAAAAGGCAAAAAGAACCACCCTAAATCAAGGCGAATATTATTTGTAAAAGGAATGAGTACCTCTGAACTGAGTACGTCACTTCCTTGTGTCAGAAGATAATATGTAGACGAGGCTGCAACGAAAAACTGCAAAATAAACTTTGTTTTTGCAGACATGCCTTTCTTGCTTTTTTTGAGTTTTGTGAAGTCATCAATAAATCCAATGAAACCAAAAGAAATGATCGATGCGATGAGCACTAAGTTATAAACGTTATTTAAATCTGACCACAAAAGAACACTGACAAGTATGGATAGAATAATCATTAATCCGCCCATGGTGGGAGTCCCACCTTTTGAAGAGTGGCTAGATGGTCCATCGGTTCTAATCGTTTCACCTATCTTATTGCCCTGAAGTACTGCGATAATCTTAGGCCCAAATAGGAAAGAAATAATGAGTGCTGTTAATGCAGCAAGAATACCCCTTGTTGTGATATAGGTGAAAGCATTCAATGGTGAAAACCACTCAATCAAATTTTCAGAAAAATATAAAAACATGGCTACCTTTTAACAACTCCTAAGACATAGTGTCGTTAGATTAACACTTATCACATTAAAATTATTTATCATCAGGAGCAATCCCTAGGAGCCTAAGCGTGTGTGAACCTATCTCAGAAAAGACAGGGGCAGCGACCTGTCCACCATAATATTCTTTTCCTCTAGGCTCATTAACTATGACAGCAATTGCTATCTTTGGTTTTGTTAGTGGAGCCAGTCCTACGAATAAAGCATTGTGCTTATCTGAAGCATAATTTGCAGCTGCAATCTGAGCCGTCCCAGTCTTACCTCCAATTCGATAACCATTGATCTTTGCTCTTGGTGCACCTCTTATGGCAACTTTTTCAAGCATCGAGATGATCTCCTCAGAAGTTTGCTCTGAAAAAACACGTTTACCAACTGTTCTTCCATCTTCAATCTTTTTTAGAGTAATGGGCTTCCTAATCCCACCATTTGCAATGGCTGCATATGCTCCTGCGAGCTGAATAAGACTGACGTCGACATTGTATCCATATGAAAGAGAGGCAATCATGCCTTCTCTCCATCGGCTGCATTGATAATCGAGTGTTCCAGATGTTTCCCCAGGAAAACCGGAAGATGTCACTTGACCAAATCCAAGGTCATAAAAAAATGTGTACAAATTACATGAATCAATCTCCAAAGCTATCTTAGAAATACCGGCATTACTTGATTTTATTAACACCTCTTCCATGGATAAAACGCCATGATATCTAGGATCTTGAATGGTTCTAGAGCCAATCTTGTAAGGCGATGTATCAATAGTATCATCAGCCTTATAAATTTTGTTTTCTAAAGCTGCGGCCATCATTAAAGGTTTGAATGTTGAGCCAGGCTCGAACTTATCTGTAATCGCTTTATTCTTATATATTTTCGGAATTCTATTTTCTGACAATGAAAGATCTCCTGCTGGCTGATTTGAAATTGCTAAAATCTCTCCAGTAGTCACGTCCATTACGACTACAGATCCGCCCTTTGCATTATTTTTTTCAATTGCTGATTTCAGTGCTTGATGAGCAAAATGTTGAATCTTAATATCTATGCTCGAATAAAAATCCTCACCTATCACAGGATCATTGATGATCTCCACATCAGCGATACTTTTCTGATGCACATCAGTCAGTGTCTTTTTTAAGCCATTCGTTCCAGAGAGACCCTTATTTAGGGCATATTCTAAACCTTCTTGTCCTCTGCCTTCACTGTCAGTGAAGCCCAGTAAATGAGATGAAGTTTCTCCATTCGGATAAAACCTCTTATAAAAGGTCTCAAGCCATATGTAATTTCCAAAATTATCCTTACGTACAATTTCGACCTCAGATTTTCTTAATTCTCTTTTGAGCACAAAATATCTTTTGCTGCTCCTCTTTCTTATTGATGAATCTATTTCTCTCTCAGGCTTTGAGATTATTTTTGAGAGCGCAATTAATAGTTGAGAGTAATCGTCTCTCATAAGTAAAGTTTTTGGATCAACAATCAATCTATATACAGGAATACTGACAGCAAGTGGCACCCCATTCTTATCATAGATAGCGCCTCTATTTGCAGGAATAATCTTGTGTTTAATATGTTTCTTATCACCCTCTGAATTGAGAAAATCTGACTCAAGATACTGCAAATGAAAAGAACGAGCGAACAGACCCAAAAGCATGATTGATATCAGAGATAACAAGAAAATAAATCTTGATTTCATTAAACCTTTCTCAGTTCGTTTCATCTTTGGTAAGTAATTTTATTTTTCTAGAATCTGGAAGTTTCATATTGGCTTTATCTTTGGCCGTCAATCCAATCTTTTTTCCAGATGTGTATTCTGAATAATCAAGCTGAAGCTCCCTCCACTCCATTTCGATTCTCTGAGTCTCAGAGATAATGGTCTGGTATTCTTGAAATAGATTCCTTTTATTAAAATGTAATTGAACTTCGTAAAAACCCGATAAGCAAACCATCACATACCAAAAAAAGAGCCATCTATAGTCAATATATTTTGGTTTCATTTTACCCTCTCAATCACTCTGAGTATGGCACTTCTTGATCTTGGATTGATATTGATTTCTTTATCACTTGGCTTTATGGCTTTGGTCACAAGCTTGAATACTGAATCATCCACTAGGTTAGGAAGTTTGGATAATTTTGGATCTTGCCTTGAATGATCTCTAAAGAACCGTTTGACCATTCTGTCTTCCAATGAATGGAAACTAATGATGCATGCTCTGCCACCAGTTTTTAGATGTTTTAAGATGAAATTCAAAAGCAAATCTAATTCTTCGAGTTCATTATTGATGAAAATTCTGATCGCTTGGAATGTTTTTGTTGCTGGATGTTTCTTATCATTAAATCTTCTGGGTACTTCTTCAAGAATGATTTCAGCAAGCTCTTTTGTTGATCTAATTTCAATATTCTTTCTGGCCTCAACAATTGCCTTAGCGATTCTATTTGCTTTTCTTTCTTCCCCATATTTCCAGATAACATTTGAAATTTCTTTTTCTGACGCGTTACTCAACCAACTTGATGCATCCTCGCCTATATTTTGATTCATTCTCATATCAAGAGGACCATCTTTCATGAAACTGAAACCTCTTTCTGAATTATCCAATTGATAAGAAGAGACTCCAATGTCAGCGAGAATACCATCAAAGTTTTCTGAATGAAGCAATTGAGCTAAATCACTAAAACGTGATTGATGTATGGTAATGCGCTTCTCAGATTCAAATTTATTTTTCAAATACTTTATGGCATCTGGGTCTTGATCTGTTGCGATAAGTGATCCATGATTCAATTGCTCCAAAATAGCAGTCGAGTGCCCTCCAAAACCTGATGTAACATCCAAGTATCGACCGTCTTTATCGTGCAGAAGATTGATAATGACTTCCTCGGTTAATACAGGAATATGCATTGATCCAACAGTCATGATGATTTCCTTGTCAGGAATCTAAGTCTTTTTTCTCCAGATCAGTTTTTTTTAGATCGGGGTTTTTTTTCAAAAAAGCGGGTAAATCCAAAACCTTCTCTTCATTCTCAGAGACTTTATTCCCATCATCAATGCCTTTGAACATATCTTGAGTTTCATGTCGAAGTCCATTTCTAGATGTAATAGGTCGATCTAAATCCTCGAATGATCTACTCTTGCTACTCGATTCATTCTCATCAGATTTCTTTGCATCAAGACCAGTGGCAACTATAGTAACTCTGATACTGTCTTTCTCTAATTCTGTTGATAATGATGTTCCAGCAATGACCTTTGCTTTGTTTTTTGTATGACTCTTAACAATGGAACCAATTTGATTAAATTCTGATACTTCAATATCAGAGGCAACAGTCACATTCAGTAATATTCCAGAAACACCATCCAAATCAATATCTTCTAACAGTGGGTTATTAATCGCGTTCTCTGTAGCCAATCTTGCCCTATCGGGGCCTGATGCAATCGCTGATCCCATAATACTCCTTCCCTTTTTGCCCATGACAGCCCTAACATCTGCAAAATCAAGATTGATAATTCCAGGAACCGTAATGAGCTCAACTATGCCTTGAACAGAGTCCAATAGAACTTCATTTGCTGCCTGAAATGCATTGAAAAGAGTTATTCTCTCACCAAGCGTTTGTAATTTGTCATTAGGTATCACAATCAATGAATCAACATTTCTCTCGAAATCCTTTAATCCATCCTCAGCCAATGAGGACCTTTCATCGCCTTCCCATTCAAATGGTTTGGTCACTATACCAACTGTCAAAATACCCATTTCTTGGGCTATTCTGGCTATGACAGGGCTCGCTCCAGTTCCAGTCCCACCCCCAAAACCTGCTGTTATAAATAGCATATTTGTGTTGGAGAGAGCTCTCTTTATAGTCTCAGTTGCTTCTTCTGCAGATTTTCTTCCTATCTCTGGATTCATCCCAGCGCCCAATCCTTTTGATGTCTCAAGACCTAGCTGAACCTTTTCTTCAGCAGGAGAAGATGAGAGATCTTGAGTATCTGTGTTTGCACAGATAAAGCTTACGCCGTCAATTCCCTGATTGATCATGTGATTGATTGCATTTCCACCTCCGCCTCCAACGCCAATAACCTTTATATTGGCCTTCTGGCTATCTGTATCTGTTAATTCAAATGCAAAGTCTCCCATTCGTTGTCACCTATATTGAAATATCTTTAAGTTGCTCTGTTAATTTAAGATCACTTGTCTTAAGCCAAGAATCTCTGGATTTATTCCATGATTGATAATTCCAGATTTCAAATCGCTGTCCTTGGCCTATGAACATGGCTGATTTTTTTATCCCAGTAAATTCTCTCAATTCTAATGGAACCAATATCCTATTATGACCATCGAGTGCTAACTCACTTGCATGGCCAACCATCAAGCGTTGAAGCATCCTACTAGACCTATCTAGAGATGGAAGTTCCATGATTGTTTTTTCTATTTTGAGCCAGATCTTTTTTGGATATAAAAGCAAACATTGATCTACATCAATAGTACAAATGAGCTTATTAGAACCATACGTTGCAAGCTCCGATCGATACTTTGTAGGAATGGATATCCGTCCCTTAGTATCTAAACTAATTTTATTTAATCCTCTAAACATCATGTTTATCAGTAAGATCAAGCGTTTTATCCCACTTTTTACCACTAATAAACAACTATAGTTTATATAAAAATGATGTCAATAAATAAAAGGGATAATTAGAGGATTTGGAGTTGGCCTATAAGCCGGGTTCTGTCTTTGTACAATCATTCATCTGGGATGCCTGTCACCAAACACCTCAAGCGACCTACCCAAGAGTGATTACGGGTTATCATTACTCTTCTATTTGGTCTTGCTCCCGATGGGGTTTGCAATGCCCTTACTGTTACCAATAAGGCGGTGCGCTCTTACCACACCTTTTCACCCTTACTCTAAAAAATTAGAGCGGTATATTTTCTGATGCACTTTCCATAGGCTCGCGCCTTCCAGGTGTTACCTGGCATCGTTCCCGAAGGAGCCCGGACTTTCCTCTGAAATTCAGCGATTGTCTGGCCAACTCCAAGCTGGATTATTAATCAATGCTCCTAAAAACACAAGGCTATTGTTTTTTAATCTTTAGCGCTTGCTCATAAATCTTAGATTTGCTGATCTTAGTCAGCTTAGAAGCAATCTCAACGGTTTTCTTTAGTGATAAATCTATCATCAGCATTCTTAATACTTTATCAAGGTCGTCATTACTTTCTTCACTTGTAGATGAACCCTGAACAACAACTGTAAACTCTCCTTTAACCTTGTCTTGATTGTTCTCAATGAAAGTGGTGATTTCAGACAATGTCTCACCAATAAATGATTCATGAATCTTTGTGATCTCTTTGCATAGTACCGCGGGTCTATTGCCACCAAAAACATTCATCATATCTTTGATCGATGATTGGATGCGATGGACTGATTCATAGAAGATGAGGGTTTCCTCTTTATTACTTAACTTTTTAAGCTCTTTGATTCTTTTAGAGGTAGTTCTCGGTAAAAACCCGTAAAAAGAAAATCGATCGGAAGGCAGTCCTGAAGCTGTGATTGCAGCAATAAGTGCACAGCAACCAGGCACTGGCTCTACTTTAATACTGTTTTCTCTTGCATACCTAATGAATTTATATCCTGGATCACTGATTAATGGCGTTCCTGCGTCTGATACAAGAGCTACATCTTTGCCTTCTTTTAATTCCGAAATAATATCAGG
>Ga0208127_1000331_pt1 | contig 24214 bp, 25 predicted proteins | sample ETNtaG_6_FD_185751 | JGI IMG/M metagenome (GOLD analysis project Ga0208127, IMG submission 185751) | Marine microbial and viral communities from oxygen minimum zone, Eastern Pacific Ocean - ETNP201306SV45 (SPAdes) (version 2) | ecosystem: Environmental > Aquatic > Marine > Oceanic ... | reverse complement strand
ACTGAAAAAATCCAATCTAATAGTAGATATATTTTTACAGATATTCCACAAATAGGAATTCAAAATAAAATTTCTGAAATGGATTTTTTATTGGTGCTTGGGGGGGACGGGACTTTTTTAAGTTGTGCTAGGTCCGTCAAAGATCAGGATACCCCTATTCTTGGGATACATCTTGGAGATTTAGGTTTTTTAGCTAAGGTTACTCTAGATGATATATTTCAAAGATTAGATCAAGTAGCTGCTGGTGATTTTTTGGTAGAAAAAAGGAGTATGTTAAAAGCCTCGATTGATAAAAAAGATAAAGATTTTATATCTTATGGTTTGAATGATTTCGTTGTCAGTAGTGGAGAATCGCATAGAATGTTAATATCTGAAGTATTTGTTAATGAGAGCAGGGTTGCTGAATATCGTTCAGATGGATTAATAGTTTCTACCCCAACTGGATCAACTGCATATTCGCTTTCTTCTGGTGGACCAATAATTGCACCAGATGTTGAAAGTTTTGTAATTACTCCAATTTCTGCTCATTCGCTTACATCTAGGCCGCTAGTAGTTTCAAATAAATCTGAGGTCCGTATTAAGTTTTCTAATTATAATCAAAATATTACGCTGATAACTGATGGTCAATTGCACGAATCCGTAGATTCACTTGATATAGTGTCTATTACAAATTCTAATTTTGAAATTGGATTAATTGATTTTAAGGATAGCGACTATTTTCAAACGCTAAGAACTAAAATGGGTTGGGGTACTAGAGGAAATGGTGGTTCTTAAAAATGGGTTTATTTTTTAGCAAATAGGTTTTTAATTACGTATCCAGCAATGTTTGGATTTTCTTTTAATCTTCTAAGCGAATACTCATACCAGTCGGGTCCATATGGAACGTATACTCTCACCTTATAACCAGATTTTAACAGCTTCTTTAGTTTTCCTTTCATTGGGACGCCATAGAGTACTTGAAATTCAAATTTGCTTGGATCAGCATCCATTTCTTTTGTTAATGAAACTAAATCATCTATTAATTGCAAATCATGTGTTGCATAACAGGCGTAAGAATTTTTTGCTAACATTAACTTTGCCATTTCTAAAAAATTTTTACTTATATCTTTAGAGCTTTGATATGCTATATTTTTATCCTCCTTATATATTCCTTTGCATATCCTAGCATTAAAATCAGGATTTGCAAGCTTTTCAATATCTGCTATACTTCTTTTTAGATAGGCTTGTAACACTACTCCGACTTTTGGATAGCTTTTATATAGGTCTTTATATATCTCAAAAGTGCTGTCTGTATTTTTAGAACTTTCCATATCAATTCGCAAAAAATTGGAACTTTCTGATGCTTTGTTTATAAGTTTTTTAAAATTTACAAGTGCTAAGTCCATCGATATATCTAACCCTATGTGAGTAGGCTTAACCGATATATTGCTGTCAACAGAATTCTTAGCAATGTCATCATATAATTGAATGTACTCCTTTGTAACGGAAAATGTTTTTTCTTGAGAATTTATATGTTCTCCAAGGATGTCTATAGTAGCTGAAAATCCTTGGGTGTTTAAATTTTTAACAATGTCAATAACCTCTTTGGGTTCATGTCCTGCAATGTACGATTTGGAAAATAATTTAATGAACCACTTAGGCATAATAGATACTGATGAGGCAATTATATTATTTATCATTTATTTTGCAACTATTATTATTGTTTTCAAATTTAATCTTTCCGTGAATTATCGTTAATTATTTTTTCTAAACATTAATAATAAGTTTAGATTGACTAACGAAAACACAATCGTCTAAATTACGACTCTTTAATTTAAAGATAATTTATGTATAGAGATTTTGGAACCGTTTTTTTTGCAGTGATCATGGGAATTGTCATGGTTTCTATCCCGCTTATAATTAGTTGGTTAATTGCACCTTCTAATAAAACAAAAGATAAGCTAGATACTTATGAGTGTGGTGAAGAAGCAGAGGGATCTGCTTGGTTGCAATTTAATATTAGATTTTACATAATCGCTTTGATTTTTCTTATTTTTGATGTTGAAGTAGTATTCTTGTTTCCGTGGGCAGTAGTGTTTAAAGAAATGGGCTTATTAGCTTTGATTGAAATGGGAATCTTTCTTCTCATTCTCTGCGCAGGATTGGCCTATGTCTGGGTTAAATCTGATTTAGAATGGGTTAGAAGGAGAATTAAATATGGTGGAGGAAGATACAAACCTCTTTCTGCATCATCGGAGGATTAAATGGGGTTTTTAGAAAATAGATTTGATGACAACGTAGTTGTCGAAAAGTTAGATAAATTGTTAAGTTGGGCAAGGTCCACCTCTCCATGGTTTTTTCAGTTCGGAACTGCATGTTGCGCTATTGAAATGATGGCTGCAGCAGCAAGTAGACATGACCTAATGAGAATAGGCATTATACCTAGATCCTCTCCAAGACAAGCAGATGTAATGATTGTTGCAGGTACGGTCACTATGAAAATGGCTTTGAGAGTCAAAAAATTATATGAGCAAATGGCTGATCCTAAGTATGTTGTTGCAATGGGATCATGTGCGACTAGTGGCGGGCCTTATTGGCAGCATGGATATCACGTTCTAAAGGGAGTTGATCTTGTCATTCCTGTAGACGTATATGTGCCAGGTTGTCCTCCTCGTCCAGAAGCATTGATTGAGGGCTTACTCAAGCTTCAGGAACAAATATTAGAGGGAAGACCTTTGACGAGGAAAACAGGTTGAGCGAAGACCTTCAAGCACTAATTGATGAGGCTGTGAAAAAAGCTCTGGCTGGTGACGATGATGCGATTAATGGTATTGAAGATCGTGTAACTAGGTCCAAAGCAAAAGCTGCTCTCGTCAAAGCCAAAAGAGCACAGTCAAAAGCAGTTGATGAGAATTCCGATTCTGAGCCCAGTGAAGAACAGCCTGCAACTGAGAATAGTGAAAATATTATTTTAAAAATTGCAAAAATATTGGAGGGTAAATTCTCTGGCTGTATAGATGGTGAGGTGCACTCTGATTTCATACAGCTTAAACCAGAGAACTGGTTTGAAATTGCAAAGTTTTTAAAAGAAGACCCTGATACATATTTTGATTCATTACAATGCAACACTGGCTTTGATCTGGGTGATGGCATGCTTGAGTCTAGGTACAATCTCCACTCAATGAAGCATTTACACTCTATTGAAATTAGAATAAAAGTAAATATCGATAATCCTGATATTCCATCAGTTGAAAGTATATGGAGGGTCGCTGACTGGTTTGAAAGAGAAACATATGATATGTTTGGAATCAACTTTACTGGTCATAGAGATTTGAGGCGCATTCTGCTTCCAGAAGATTGGGATGGCTGGCCTCTCAGAAAAGATTATGAAGAACAGGAAACTTATCATGGCATCGTTGTGCCGAAAGTGAAAGAAGGATGGGAGTAGTACACGGTCAAGAGATGGTCCTGAATATTGGACCGCAGCACCCAGCAACGCATGGCGTTCTGAGACTTCAAGTTAAAACTGATGGAGAAGTTATATCTGAAATAACCCCTTATTTAGGTTATTTACATCGTTGCTTTGAAAAACATTGTGAAAATGTTTCCTATGAGCAGGTGATACCATTTACTGATCGTTGTGACTATTTAGCATCGATGACGATGAATTTTGGATATGTTGTTGCCATGGAACAGTTAATGGATATCAAGGTCAATGATCGTGTAGAATATATTCGAGTTATTATGGCCGAACTACAGCGTATTGCTAGTCACCTTCTTGCAATAGGTGTGTTTGGATTGGACCTTGGTGCTTTTACTCCATTTTTGCATATGTTGAGGGATCGCGAAAGAATTATTGATCTTTTCGAAATGACTTGCGGTGCAAGATTATTGTACAATTATATGTGGGTAGGTGGATTAAGTCATGATTTACCGAAAGGTTTTGTGGAGGCAACTTTAAACTTTTTAGATTACTTTGAGCCTAAAGTTGATGAATTTGAGAACTTACTTGGGCATAACAAAATTTTTGTTGAGCGTACTGCTGACATTGGCATCATGCCTGCGGAAGTTGCTATTAACTATGGAGTTACAGGTCCCAATCTACGCGCTTCTGGTGTAAATTGGGATTTGAGGAAAGACAACCCTTATTCTGTTTATAGTAAGTTAGATTTTAATGTTCCTATCGGCAAAGGTATTAAAGGTACAGTGGGTGATTCATGGGATAGATTCTATGTTAGGCTCCAAGAAATAAGAGAAAGTGTGAAAATTGTCCGACAGGCTATTGACCAATTACCTAAAGATGGTGATGTGCATCAAAGCATGCCAAAAAAGATTAGACCTCCTAAAGGATCGATTTACAGCAGAACAGAATCTCCTAGAGGAGACTTAGGATACTATATTGAAAGTGATGGATCTGACACTCCTTACAGGCTTAAAATGCGCTCCCCAGCATTTACTGCTCTTGGTGTGCTAAATGAGATTGCAGGAGGATGGTTAATGTCTGATGTTCTAGCCATTCTTGGTAGTTTAGATATTGTCCTCGGTGAGATAGATCGATGACAGTTGATTTTATTTTTGAGTTTCTTTCTGGTCTTTTAGACGGTTTCCTTAGTTCTAATTCATTGCTTATTATTTCCATGTTAGTTCCTTGTCTCGCTATCTTTGGATTTATTACTGTCTATGCGTTAGTAGTTATTTATGCCGAATTAAAAGTTTCATCATTTATACAAGATAAAGTTGGCCCAATGGGGCAAGGAGTTGGTCTTCACGCTGGTAAGTGGGGTTTGCTACAACCAATTGCAGATGCGTTAAAATTATTATTAAAAGAAGACATAATTCCTTCCAGCGCTGATAAGCCTTTATTTATTCTTGCTCCTTTTATGATATTTATTGGTGCATTTATCAGTTTTATTGCAATACCATTTGGTGAATCGATAATTGTTACAGATCTTAACATAGGTATTTTTTATATTCTGGGCGTTGGCTCTATCGCTGTTTTATCTCTAATCCTAGCTGGATGGGCTTCAAACAATAAATGGTCATTATACGGTGGAATGAGGTCTGCAGCGCAAATAGTTAGCTATGAAATACCTGCCGGTTTGTCTCTTATTGTTGTTATTATGCTAGCAGGCACACTAAATATGCAGGATATTATTAAATATCAGGCAGGAGGAATTTTTAATTGGATTATCTTTGATAATCCATTCGTTCCAATAGCATTTGTTGTTTATTTTATTAGTGCTATCGCCGAAACGAATAGGACTCCTTTTGATTTACCCGAATCTGAATCTGAATTGGTTGCTGGCTTTGCGACTGAATATTCTGGAATGAGATATGCTTTCTTTTTCTTAAGTGAGTACGCAAATATGTTTGTTGTCAGTGCTGTGGCTGCTGCTGGTTTTTTAGGTGGATGGCATAGTCCGATTCAAGGGTTTATGGATTCTCCGGCATGGGGGGTTTTTTGGATGATCAATAAAACTGGTTTTCTTATATTTGTCATGATTTGGCTTAGGTGGACACTTCCAAGATTAAGAGTTGATCAATTAATGAATGTATGTTGGAAAGTTTTTCTTCCATTAGCTCTGATCAATATTTTTGGTGTGGCAATATGGACAGTTGTATTTAATTCATAAGGTAGATAAATGAAAAGATATTTTACAGATATATATGAAAGTGTTAGTTCAATATTAGGTGGTATGAGCATCACTTTAGTACATCTTTTTAAAGCTAGAAATGATAATGTTACTCTTCAATATCCTGAAGAAAAGTGGCCAAGGCCAGAAAGAAACATTGGATTTGACCATAACAGCTACAATGTTATTAGGTCAAGATTACATGTTGATATGGATGATTGTATTGGGTGTTTAAAATGTGAAAGAGCATGTCCTGTAGACTGTATTAAAATTGAAACAGAGAAAGCGCCTGCTCGTGGCGAAGATTTAAAAGAAATCAAACACAAGGGTGTAACTTCAAATGGTACTAGAAAGGCTTTGGTCGTAACGAGGTTTGACATAGATATGTCTGAATGTTGTTACTGTAACTTATGTACCTACCCATGCCCTGAGGAATGTATTTTTATGACTGGCGGGCCCAATGCGAAGAAGCATCCAATAGATTATGAGTTCTCAGAGCCTGACAGAAGTGATCTAATATATAGGTTTGCAAAAAAAGGTGCGAAAGAGGGTCTAGCTGAACTTAATAACGCAAAGCAGGAAGCTGAAGCGTAGTTAAATGGCCGATTTAGTTTTTTGGATCATTGCTGCTGTTACAATAATGTCAGCTGCTTTTGTAGTTTTAAATAATCAATTAATCTACTCAGCTGTGGCCTTGTTGTTCACCCTTTTTGGTGTTGCCGGGTTGTATGTTTTTTTATGGGCTGACTTTATAGCAGGGATTCAAATTTTAGTTTATGTTGGTGGAATTTTGGTCCTTGTGATATTTGGAATAATGTTAACAAATAAAATTAAATCAGTTCGTATTTCTCATAAAAGTATGCAGCAGGGTGTAGGCGGGGTAGTTACATTTTGGTTTTTTATATTTTTGTTTATTGCATTGACAAAGGCTCCGTGGGCTTTTAGTGATGCTGTCGAGCCAGTTGGTACGGTGAGAGAAATTGGAGTTCTTCTGCTAACCGATTTTTTACTTCCATTTGAAATTATTTCGTTGCTCTTATTAGGTGCTCTAATCGGTGCTGCGGTATTATCAAGGGGTGAATCTTGATGGATAGCATTAATTCATATTTATTCATATCATCAATGCTATTTTGTTTGGGTTTATTTGGCGTTATTACCAGAAGAAATGCGATTGCTGTTTTAATGGGTGTTGAGCTAATACTTAATGCTGCAAATATTAATTTTGTTGCTTTTTCCAAATTTAACGGGATGAATATTGACGGTCATATTTTTAGTTTAATGGTTATAGTATTAGCTGCAGCTGAAGCCGCTGTAGCTCTCGCAATTATCATAAATATATACAACAATATGAATACAATTAATATCGATGATGCAGCGGAGTTAAAAAGATGATTGAGAGTCCAATGATAACCTTTCCTCTGCTCATTCTATTTTTGCCTCTTATTTCTTTCATTATACTGATATTTTTCGGTAAAAAATTACCCAGGCAAGGTGATTGGGTTGCAGTAGGTTCAATAGTGACAACATTTATTTTGGCTGTGTATCTCTTCGTTCAAATGTTGACAAACTATGATGCTAATTTTAGTCATGGTGCCTCATTATCTTGGATCGATATGGGTGCATTTAAGATAGATTTAGGCATTTTAGTTGATAATCTTACCATTGTGATGTTGTTAATTGTTACATTGGTATCAAGTTGTACACATATATTTTCTCTTGAGTACATGAAAGGTGATGTCAGGTACAACAGATATTATGCATATTTAGGTTTATTTACATTCTCTATGAATGGTATCGTTTTAGCTGATAACTTAATTTCAATGTATATGTCATGGGAATTGGTGGGTGTAAGTTCATATTTACTTATTGGCCATTGGTTTGAAAAGGATAGTGCTGCAAATGCTAGTAAGAAGGCATTTTTAACGAATAGAGTTGGAGACATTGGATTTTTTATCGGAATAATGTTGCTCTATTCAGCTGTTGGAGCCTTTACATTTGCTCCAATCTTTGATTCAATTTCTGGTGGAGAAGCTATTGCAGGCATGACTTTAACACTTGCAGGCTTGGGTATTTTTATGGGAGCGGTAGGTAAATCATCTCAGTTTCCATTGCACATTTGGCTCCCTGATGCTATGGAAGGTCCCACACCTGTGTCAGCATTGATGCATGCTGCTACAATGGTTGCAGCCGGCGTATATATGTGTGTGCGTTTGTTCCCTATCTTTACTGCTGATGCTCTTACTGTCATTGCTTACATTGGAGCTATTACTGCAATTTTAGCTGCATTGACAGCCATAACTCAAAATGATATTAAAAAAGTTTTGGCCTATTCAACAGTTAGTCAATTGGGTTTTATGGTTTTAGCTGTGGGTACAGGTGTTTACACTGCTGCATTTTTTCATTTACTAACTCATGCAATGTTTAAAGCAAACTTGTTTTATTGTAGTGGTTCAGTAATTCATTCAATGCATCATGCTTTGCATGAAGCACATGATCACGATACTGACCCACAAGATATGAGAAACATGGGCGGCTTTAGAGAAAAAATGCCCATCACATATTACTCAATGCTAATTAGTACTCTTGCTATCGCTGGTGTTCCTTTGTTCTCAGGGTTTTTATCTAAAGATGCTATACTCGCTGGTACTCTTGCATTTGCTCAGCAAAACCCCGGACACTTCTTATTGCCTCTTTTAGGGTTTTCTGCAGCAGCAATTACGGCATTTTACATGTTCCGTCTGATTTTTATGACGTTTCATGGAAAACCAAATATGAAAAATATTTTTAAAGATATACATGAGTCGCCAAAAGAGATGACTGGGCCAATTGTTTTATTGGGGGCCTTAAGTTTTTTCATCTTTTACACATTACCAAGCAATTTTAATCCCATTAAAGACAAAGGCTGGTTTAAAGATCTTATTGTTCCCAGAAACTCCGCTGTTCCAGGTAGTTTAACGGCTAATGAGATCGCTGAATATGCTCATCATGCTCACTATTTAGCAATGGGCCTTTCACTATTTGTGGCTGCTGCTGGAATATTGCTGGCAGTACTTATGTACCAGAGACAGTCTATTTCTGCAGAAAAATTAGCCACTAAATTCGGGTTTCTGTATCATTGGAGTTACAATAAGTTTTATTTTGATGAGAACTATAACAGGTACTTATACCAGCCATTTCTTAGATTAGCTAATTCTATTTCTTGGTTAGATTGGGAATTCTATGATAAATATTTCATCAATGGTTTTGGAAAATTAACAAAGTTATTTAGCAAAATTTCTGGCAAGTTTGACTATGATGGAATTGACCAGGGTTTAGTGGATGGTTTTGGTAGGGTTTCCGCGGTCAGTGGAAATTTTCTAAGAAACATACAGACTGGGCGATTACAAAATTACTTATTATTTGTCGTGGCCGGTATTTTAGTAATAATAATTGCTCAGGCATTTTAATCAATAGGATACAAGAGATACACACATGGAGAATATTCTTAGTTTACTAATCTGGATTCCTATCTTGGGGGCAATCGTAGTCGCCTTTCTCCCGAGAGATAAGGATAATTTAATCAGATATACATCAGCAGCTGTTACAGGATTACAGTTTGTTATTGCTATTGTACTTTGGAGAAAATTTGACCCTTCAGATGGATCTATGCAGTTTATGGAAAGGTATGAATGGATACCTTCTTTGAACATATCTTATATCTTAGGTGTTGATGGCTTGAGTCTTCCGATGGTCCTTTTGACGGGGATGCTATTTTTTATTGGAGTTTTTGTTAGTTGGAATATTAAAAAAGCGGTTAAAGGCTATTTTTCTCTATACTTGTTATTAGATGCTGGTGTAGTTGGGGTTTTTCTTTCTTTAGACTTTTTCCTATTTTATATATTTTGGGAAGTAATGCTTTTGCCGATGTATTTCCTAATTGGAATGTGGGGCGGACCTCAAAGGGAATATGCAGCAATAAAATTTTTCCTTTACACTCTTTTTGGATCTGTATTGATGTTGATAGGTATACTTGGTCTATACTTCACATGCGGAAAAACATTTGATATACTTTTGATCATGGAAAGAGCGCCAGAGGCTCTCAATGGAGTTCTATGGTGGGGAATGAGCGCAGCCAAGGTTATATGGGTGCTAGTCTTCATAGGCTTTGCTATCAAAGTTCCTGTATTTCCTTTCCATACATGGCTTCCATTAGCTCATGTTGAGGCGCCTACAGCTATTTCCGTATTGTTGGCTGGTATACTTTTAAAATTGGGAGTGTACGGTATTATTAGGGTTAATTATGGTATAATGCCCAATGAGGTGTATTGGTTTGCTGGGGGTCTTGCCTTTCTTGGGCTTGTAAATGTCATATGGGGTGGTTTGTGCGCTTTAGCTCAAACAGATCTGAAAAAATTAGTAGCATACTCCAGTATTAACCATATGGGTTATTCATTATTGGGAATGGCTGCTGTTGTCGCTGCTGGAGCGATGAATGGTGGTGACCTTAAAGCTGCTCAAGCTGGTTTAAGTGGGGCTGTTTTTCAAATGTTTAACCACGGTACAATATCTGCAATGCTTTTTATTTTAGTTGGAGTCGTATATGAGAGAGCCCATCATCGTGATATAGATGGTTTTGGCGGCTTAGCTAGTCAAATGCCCGTTTATACAGGCATTACTGCACTAGCATTTTTTGCAGGACTGGGACTACCTGGTTTTTCTGGTTTTGTTAGTGAAGCCATGTGTTTCATTGGAGCTTTTCCAGTTTTTAGAACTATTGTCATCCTGAGCACTATTGGTATACTACTTAATGCCGCATACTTTTTATGGGCATTTCAGAGGGTGTTTTTTGGAAAGCTTAATGAGAAATATAAAGATATGGAAGAAATCAATGGCCTGGAGCTCTTCACCGTAATACCGCTAGCCGTTATTACTTTATTCTTTGGAATATACCCTGGTCCTTATCTTGATTTAATTAAAGCTACAATGGATCAAATTATTGAAAAGGTTGCGTTTGTTGCCACATACGCTGCACTCTAAGGTTTAGCTAAATGACGAATCTCCAAAGTTTAGAGTTTTTCATCCCAGAGTTAATTCTGACAATTACAATATTGGCTGCTCTAATTACTGATCTTTTTGTGAAAAAATCTAAGACGAATATGATCGGCTGGGTTCTTGGTGTTGGTTTAGTTGTTGTAGGGCTCTCTGTTCATAATTTGAGCTCTGTACCTCCAACGACATTATTTCTAGACATGATTGTAATAGATCCTTTCAGCTCGTTTATGAAAATTGTTATTATACTATCTACGCTGCTGGTAATCGTTGCCAGTTGGGTAAACGATGAGTTAGAAAAATATAGGAAAGGTGAATATTTCACTATAATGGGTATAATGGTAATGGGTTTATTTTTAATGACATCATCTGTAGACATAATAATGTTATACATTTCTATTGAAGTTGTTTCAATTATGTCGTTCGTGCTTGCTGCCTATCTAAAATTAGATACTCGGTCAAACGAGGCTGGATTAAAGTATGTCATTTATGGAGCATTTAGTTCTGGGGTAATGTTGTTTGGCTTGAGCATCGTATATGGGTTAGCTGGTAGTACAAATTATTTTGCTATCCAAGATACTCTTTCTAGTCTTGATGGTTCTGCAAACCCAGCCCTAATAATGGCATTATTAATGATATTTGCTGGATTTGGCTACAAAATTTCTTCTGTTCCTTTTCATTTTTGGACACCAGATGTATATGAAGGTTCACCCTCAACAATTACAGCATATTTATCTGTTGCCCCAAAGGCTGCGGGTTTTGCAATGATCATAAGGTTTTTTCATCAAGTCTTTTCAGACAGTATAGGATTAACTAGTAATGCTATTGGATCCACAGATTTACCGTGGCCTGAAATTATTGGTGTTCTAGCTGTTGTGACAATGACGATGGGGAATTTAGTTGCCATCCAACAAAAAAGTATCAAACGTATGCTTGCGTATTCTAGCATAGCCCATGCAGGTTATATGATGTTAGCACTTCCAGTTTTGTCCATGGAGGCAGTTGAGTCAGTTATGATCTATCTTTTTATTTATGTCTTTATGAACCTAGGTGCATTTTTCATTGTTATTTTTGTTAAGAACAAAACAGGTGGAGAATCTTTTGAAGACTTTGAGGGTCTGGGATGGAAAATGCCAATAGTAGGTGCATTTATGACTTTATTCATGTTGTCCTTAACAGGGTTGCCTCCTACTGCAGGCTTTGTAGGTAAATTGTATATCTTTAAAACATTAGTTGGCGCTGGCAGTGAATTTTTATGGTTAGTTGTAGCCGGAGGCGTAAACAGTGTTATTTCTCTGTATTATTATTTTCATGTTGTGAAAGTGATGTTTTTAGGTGGTAAAAGAAGCGATGTGATAACATATCCTCCCTCGACGATGTTTGGTCTTATGATTTTTACAGCAGTTCCTTCTTTATTACTTGGTTTATATTGGAACCCTTTAGCTTCATGGGTTAAAGATTCGTTAGTGTTTTACACCCAAGTAATGTGAAAAGTTTTTATTTCTGAATCTTTTGTATTGTAATTTTAAACCCTAATATTTAATAAAAAATAAAGCTTAGCGGTTAAATGCCTCATATAAAAATCACAAAAGGACATGATTTAAAGATCTCTGGGATTCCAGATAAGAATATCGCTTATCCTGCGCAGTATTCAACTGTGGCCATCATGCCAAATGATTTCAGGGGAGTAAAGCCTAAGCTTTTAGTAAAAGAGGGAGACAAAGTAGATATTGGTTCTCCATTATTTTTCAATAAAATAAATCCTGAAGTTAAATGGGCTTCGCCTGGTTGCGGAAAAGTTAAAGATATTGTTTATGGTCCTAGAAGAGTAATTGAAAAAATTGAAATTGAATTGGATAAAGATCAAAATAGTATCGATTATAAAACATATACTAGAGAAGAGATATCTAATTTATCTGGAGAGCAAGTTCTAGAAAATATTTTAAATGCTAATCTCTTTACATTTTTTAGACAGAGACCATTTAATGTAATACCCAACCATAAAATACCGCCGAGAGATATTTTCATATCTGGTATAAACACCTCTCCTCTATCTGTAGATATCGAGGTTGTCATGGCGAGTCAGCTAGAAGACTTTCAATATGGAATAGATGCCATATCAAAATTAACAAAGGGTAATGTTTTTCTAACAACTAAAAGAAATTCAATTTTATCATCTGTTGAAAATGTAAAATTAAACACTATTTCAGGTCCACATCCAGCTGGTAATGTTGGTATTCAAATTCATCATATTGCGCATCTTAAGCCTGGTGAAATTGTCTGGACAATTAATCCTCAAGATGTGGTATCCTTAGGCAGGTTATTTAAGAATGGGAGATATCACCCCGAAAGAATTATTTCAGTAGGAGGGCCTAGCGTCAAAACACCATCTTACTCGAAAGTAACAGCTGGTATTCCTGTAAAGGCTTTAATAAATGACAATTTAACATCTGAAAATGTTAGAATCATTTCTGGTGATGTGCTAACAGGCAGAAGTGCATCCTCACAAGATTATCTCAGTTTTTATGATTATTCTTTGAGCGTTATATCTAACGACATCAAAAGAGAATTTATTGGAATGTTAAATCCGGGAAGTAGTTCATCTAGGTATAGTTTAACACCTGTTTTTGTTTCTCTTGCTGACAAGTTATTTAACTTTACTAGTTCTCAAAATGGAAGTCACAGAGCTGTAGTCCCAATTAATACGTGGGAAAATGTATTACCAATGGATATTTTGCCAAATGAGCTCTACAGATCTATTATGGCAAAAGACATTGAAGAAATGGAAAATCTTGGTATTATTGAATGCGATGATGAAGATTTTGCATTGTGTTCTTTTGCTTGTCCTAGTAAAACCGATGTTAGCGGTGTAATTAGGCAAGGGTTGAACTTGCTTCAGGCAGAGGTTTAAATATGCAGTGGCTTTTAAAGTACATACTTAAGATCAAACCCAATTTTGAGGAAGGCCAAAAATTACACTGGCTGTATCCTGTCTATGAAGCGACTGAAACGATTCTTTTTAGTACGGATGAAAAAACAAAGTCTGCGCCCCATATCAGGGATAGTATTGATATTAAACGTGTAATGATATTAGTAGTAATCACGTTAATTCCTTGTTATATATTTGGTGCAATTAATGTTGGGTACCAAAATGCAATTGCCCTAGGTATAGAACGATCATTAATTGGTAATCTCATTTTCGGTTCAATCACAATCGTTCCTATTATCGCTGTTACTTTCATTGCGGGTGCATTTTGGGAAATATTGTTTGCCATAGTTAGAAAGCATGATATTTCTGAAGGGTTTTTAGTTACATGCGCATTAATTCCGCTTACTATGCCTCCATCAATTCCTTTATGGCAGCTTTTTATAGCGACTTCTTTTGGAATAGTCATTGGTAAAGAAATTTTTGGTGGTGTAGGGATGAACATATTTAACCCTGCTTTAACTGCGCGGTGTTTCATATTCTTTTCGTATCCAAGTAAAATTTCTGGTGATATGGTTTGGCTAGTTGGGCCTGATGGATATTCGGGGGCTACTGCTTTATCTGTACCTGCAACTACTAAAAACTCAGATGCGGTCACGTTGCTTGAAAATGTTTCGCAATTTGATTATTCTTGGTTGAATTTAGCTTCTGGTTGGATACCTGGTTCTATTGGTGAGACCAACAAATTTATAATATTTGCTGCTGCTTTAATATTAATGGCTATGAAACTTATTTCATGGAGAGTTATTTTGGGTGGTGTGAGTGGTCTTTTCGCAATGGCCTATGTTGGTAACCTAATTGCTCCCTACTCAGATAATTCTATGCTATCTATTCCAGCTCATTATCATTTGGTCATGGGTAGCTTTGCTTTTGGATTAACTTTTATGGCTACTGAACCTGTAACGGGATCTCACACAGATACCGGAAGGCTTTTTTATGGGTTTTTTGTGGGGGTTCTTACTGTAATTATACGTTCAATTAATCCTGCATATCCAGAAGGAGTTATGCTTGCTATTTTATTGATGAATGCATTCGCATCTTTAATTGATTATTTTGTAGTCAAAGTAAATGTAAATAGGAGGATGGCTAGATATGCGCAGTGATCTTTACACTATAGCTTTCACCACAATTATTACGGTCATATTAGGATTAGGCTTATCTGCTACCGCTGATAGCCTTAGAGAAAGACAAGTGTTGAATGAAGAGTTAGACATAAAAAAGAATATTTTATCTGTCTTAGGGTATAAACAAGATACACCTTGGACAAATGAAGAGGTCCAAAGTTTATATGATGCTAACATTAGTGAAATAAGAATAGATGAAGTTGGCTCCGTTATCGAAGAATTAGACAAAAATGAAGATCTATCATACACAATATACCAAAGCAGTGAGAACGATAAAGTTACTGGTTATGCAATACCTATCGCTGGTAAAGGTTTATGGGGAACAATGTATGGTTACTTTGCGATTGAACCAGATGCAGAAACAGTAAAAGGAATTACATTTTACAAACATAAAGAAACGCCAGGTTTAGGTGCAGAAGTTGACAAAGATTGGTTTAAAAATAATTTCGTTGGCAAGAAGTTAACCAACAAAAATGGAGAATTAGTCAGTATAGAAGTTATAAAGGGCTATGTTTCTGATACAGATCCAGATGCTCCCCATAAAGTTGATGGAATTTCAGGAGCGACCATAACGGGAACAGGGTTGACAACATTCTTAAAATCTGACCTTCAGAAATATGAGCCATACTTTGCGAAAGTAAGGAGTGTAAATCAAATTGAATCTCTTTAGTAGTAAAAATAAAAAAATTGTTAAAGATCCCTTAATGGGAGAAAATCCTATCTCCATCCATGTACTGGGAATTTGTTCTGCATTGGCAATAACAACAAAAATAGATACTGCTGTCGTGATGACCATTGCTGTTGTTGCAGTTTTATCTATATCAAATGTGGTTATTTCACTTCTTCGAAATAATATTCCCAATAAGGTTAGAATTATTATTCAGATGAGTGTAATTGCTTCATTGGTAATCATTGCAGACCAGGTATTAAAAGCTTACATGTATGATATGAGCAAGCTTCTAGGTGTTTTTCTTGGACTAATTATAACCAATTGTATAGTGCTTGGTAGAGCAGAGGCTTTTGCCATGCAAAACTCTCCGAGTAAAGCTTTGCTTGATGGAATGGGCAATGGTCTAGGGTACGGAGCAATTTTAATCGCTGTCGCTTTTTTCAGAGAATTATTTGGCTTTGGATCCATCTACGGAGCTCAGGTATTTAGTGACCAAATTTATTTGGGCGGTTATGAAAATAATGGTTTGATGATACTTTCACCAGGAGCATTTTTTATTTTAGGTTTAATTGTTTGGGCGCATAGAGCTTATACTAAAGTCATTGATAAAGATTAAATATGCAGCATTACGTAAACATAATTATAAATTCAGTATTCATCGAAAATATACTATTAATATATTTTCTTGGAATGTGCTCGTTTTTATCGATTTCAAAGAAGGTTGAGACTTCAATTGGTTTGGGTTTAGCAGTTATTTTTGTATTGTCCATCACTGCGCCTGCAAATTGGGCAATTAATGAATACTTACTTGCAGATGGCGCGTTAAGTTGGGCTGGTTTAGGGCACATAAATTTAGATTTTCTTCAATTTATAGTTTTCATATCAGTCATTGCTGCTATGGTTCAGTTAGTTGAGATGTTAATGGATAGATTTTCTCCAGCGCTCTACGTGAACCTCGGTATCTTTCTCCCTCTCATAACAGTGAATTGTTCAATTTTAGGAACCTCTTTGTTTTTAGTAGAAAGAGAATATGATTTAATCGAGTCTACAGTTTTTGGTTTTGGATCTGGGCTTGGATTTTTCTTGGCAATAGTTTCCTTGGCGACAGTTAGAAAAAGAATGAGATATTCTAATGTTCCCCCCACTCTCAGAGGAGTTGGAATGGCCATGCTGCTGACTGGGTTAATATCAATGGCATTTTTGGGTTTTTCAGGTATTAGTTTGTAGTAAAAGGTTAGTATATGGAATTTACAATAATTAGTGTTTTGGTTTTTGCAAGTATAACAATGTGTTTGGTTTTACTTTTGAATCTTGCCGAAAAAAAATTACTTCCTCAAGGTGATGTCTCAATTTTAATTAATGATGAGCCAGATAAGGCTCTAAGCGTTGGAACAGGTGGTACATTACTTGGAGCATTGAGTGGTCAGAAAGTGTTCTTACCTTCTGCATGTGGCGGCGGGGGAACATGTGCAATGTGCAAGTGTCAAGTATTTGAAGGAGGAGGCGATATACTTCCAACAGAGACTAGCCATATCAGCAGGCCAGAGGCAAAAGATAATTGGAGATTAGCATGTCAGGTTAAGGTTAAAGAAAACATGAAAATCCATGTGCCTGATGAAGTATTTAGTGTTCAAAAATGGGATTGTACTGTCAAGTCAAATACCGATGTAGCTACCTTCATAAGAGAGTTTGTTATTGAGCTCCCTGAAGGTGAAAATATGAATTTTGAGGCTGGTGGATATATTCAAATAGATATACCAGAGTATCATGGTTTAAATTTTAAAAATTTTGACATTGATAAGGAATATCATGAAGATTGGGATAAGTACAATATTTGGGGTCTAGTTGCAAATAATGATGAACCCGAATTCCGTGCATATTCTATGGCCAATCACCCTGCAGAGGGTAACAAAGTAATGTTAAACGTAAGAATTGCTACTCCCCCCCCTGCGCTGTGGAATGATGTTCCCCCAGGAAAGGCATCATCCTATATATATAGTCTGAAAGCAGGTGATCCAGTTACAATATCAGGTCCATACGGTGAATTTTTCATTAAAGACACTGATCGTGAAATGGTATATATTGGGGGTGGTGCTGGTATGGCTCCAATGCGCTCTCATTTATTTCATTTATTTCATACACTGAAAACAGGAAGAAAAGTTTCTTTTTGGTATGGTGCTAGGTCATTAAGAGAAATGTTTTATGATGACGAATTCAAAAAAATTGCTGATGAGTTTCCTAATTTTACTTACAATGTTGCCCTATCAGAACCTATGCCTGAAGACAATTGGACCGGCCCAACTGGTTTCATTCATCAAGTAGCTCATGATAATTATTTGAGTAAGCATGAAGATCCAACTGAGATTGAATATTACATGTGCGGTCCTCCACCAATGATCAAAGCTGTTGAGGATATGTTAGACGATTTAGGTGTTGAAAAAGAAATGATTGCTTTCGATAGCTTTGGTTAAACATTTTATATCCAACGTATATTTAAAAGCCCAAATTATTTTGGGCTTTTTATTTTTCATTTACTCATGTTCAAATATTTCAATTGAAAACAAAGTCTCTGGTCAAACAATGGGGACTACTTATAATGTTAAAATTATTCATTCCACAGCCATTGAAAATATTGATCAAGTCAAATTTGAAATTGATTCCATTCTTGTTGACTTTAACAAACAGATGTCTACTTGGATAGATGACAGTGAAATTTCAATTTTCAATAAAACATTATCTACCGAACCTTTTAAAATATCTGACGAATTCTTTTATGTCCTTGAAGAAGGTAAGGTTATAAATCAGCTTACTGATGGAGCTTTTGATTTTACTGTATTTTCACTCGCTGCAAATTGGGGATTTGGTCCGGACTCTTTAGTCATTATAGATAATCCTGAAGATGATAAAATTAGACAAATTCTATCTTATACTGGATCAGATAAAATAGAGCTTGATTATCCTTTTATAAAAAAAACAAATCCTGATGTTCAGTTAGATCTTAATGCTATAGCTAAAGGTTATGCTGTTGACTTAGTTTATGGATGGCTTCAAAAAAGTGGATTTAATAATTTGTTTATTGAGATAGGAGGTGAAATTCGTTGTAGTGGTTTTAACAAAGATGGTAAAAATTGGGTTATAGGAATTGATAGTCCTATAGAAAATTCCAGCCAGCGAATTTTTACTACTGTTCAGCTTCATAATGCTTCCTTAGCTACATCTGGAAACTATAGAAATTATTTAGAGCGAGGCGGAGAAAAAATAAATCATACTATAAATCCAGCAACTGGGATGCCAGTGATGACAAATGTACTATCTGTTAGCGTTAGATCTCAAAACTGTTTGAGTGCAGATGCATGGGCTACCGCCTTAATGGTAATGACATATGAAAAGGGTAGAGAAAAGATAAATAGTATGGATAACCTTGAAGCTTTTTGGATTTTATCTGATCAGAATGGAAATCTAGATCAACGTTATACTAAAGATTTTTTTAAAAAATAGAATTAAACACTATCTAAGCTATCGCACTTTTTGGTGTCTCCTCCACATATCGTACAACTTTCATCAGCGCCAATGCCACCACAACTTCCTTGAATTGGTTTGTCATTAAAAATTACACCTATTGATAAACCAAATATTGCAATTCCTAGTATGATTATTGATAAATAAATAGTCGTCATAGTTTTAATTTACAATAGTAAGGCTATTACTTAGCATATAGAAAATTTTGTAGATTAGAAGCTAAGTTAATTATTAAATAAGGGTGTATTTATGTTAAAAAAATTAAGCCTTCTAATATATTTTTTTCTACCAATTATATGTTTAGGTGCTGGCGGTGGTCACGGAGGGGACTACCATCTTGATGGCAGTTTAGCCAATATGGGAATTATATGGGTGGTTCCATTTGCAGGTATTTTATTATCGATAGCTATTTTCCCTTTAGTCTTACCTGATTTTTGGCATCATAACTTTGGTAAAATATCTCTTTTTTGGGCCTCAATATTGATCATTCCATTTGTCATTAAAGAAGGTATAGGTGTTACCTTATACGAATTATTACATGTTGGCTTATTAGAGTATGTACCATTTATCATTCTCCTTTTAGCTTTATTTACGATATCAGGAGGTGTGAGACTTACTGGTGCCCTTGTTGGGACTCCCATTGTAAATCTAGCTATAATTTTAATCGGGACCTTTTTAGCAAGTTGGATGGGTACGACTGGAGCAGCGATGCTGCTTATAAGGCCCTTAATTAATGCAAATAAACATCGTAAAAATATAGTTCACATCATTGTATTTTTCATTTTCTTGGTTGCAAATATTGGTGGGTCTTTGACTCCACTAGGAGATCCTCCTTTATTTTTGGGTTTTCTTAAAGGTGTTGATTTCTTTTGGACCACTACAGCAATGTTTGTTCCAATGCTAATTATGATAATTGCATTATCTATAATTTTCTACTTTTTAGATTCTTATTACTTGAAAAAGGAAAATATTAAAGTTGAAACACCTCAAGAAAAGTTAAAATTAGGCATTGAAGGGGTATTTAACTTAGGTTTAATTGTTGGCGTTATTGGCGCCGTTTTAATAAGTGGTTTTTGGAAGCCTCATATTAGCTTCGAGGTCTATTCTGGCGTTCACTTAGAACTTCAAAATTTAACTCGTGATATTTTACTTTTAATTCTGACCTATACAAGCTGGACATATACTCCTCAACAAATTCGTAAAGATAATGAATATACTTGGTTCCCTATCATTGAGGTCGCAAAACTTTTTGCTGGAATTTTTGTAACTATCATTCCTGCTATAGCGATACTTAAGGCTGGAACTAATGGAGCTTTAGCTGGTATAATTAATGCTGTTTCTAGTGATAATGGTCCTGTTAATATTATGTATTTTTGGTATACAGGCGTATTATCGAGTTTCTTGGATAACGCACCAACATACTTAGTGTTTTTTAACACAGCTGGTGGTGATCCTATTACTTTAATGGGCGAGCTGAAAAATACATTGTTAGCTATTTCCGCTGGTGCAGTTTTTATGGGAGCAAATACATATATTGGTAATGCACCAAATTTCATGGTCAAATCTATCGCAGAGTCGTCAGGCGTTGAAATGCCTAGTTTTTTTGGATACCTATTTAAATGGTCTTTTCCATTTCTTGTGCCATTATTCATCATCGTAAGTTGGATATTCTTTGCATGAGAATTACAAAAGTAACAACAAAGACAGGAGATGGTGGTAAAACAAGTTTAGGCAATGGTCAGCGTGTCCATAAAAATCATCCAATTATTAATACCTTAGGAGAATTAGATTATCTCAATTCGATAATTGGTTGGGCAGAAGTTGAAAGTACAAATGAAAGCTATTCTAGTGAATTAAAAAATATTCAGCAAGATATTTTCAATATTAGCGGTGATTTGTCTTTGCCAGATAGCAATGTCTCGTTGCTTAAAGAAGAACGTATCATTCATTTAGAGAAAATGATAAAAAGTATGAATGAAAAGTTACCCCCACTTGAAGAATTCATACTCCCTGGAGGAAGTGAGCTCAATGCTAGATTGCATATTGCAAGAACAACCTGTCGAAATAGTGAAAGATCATTAGTAAGTCTTCATTTAGAGCATAATAAAAATGAAATTCATGCAAAATACCTTAATAGGTTGTCAGATTATTTATTTCTACTAGCTAGAGATGTTGCACAAAGTGAGAATCAAAACGAGGAACACTGGGAGCTTGAAAAATGAATTTTAATAACTCGGTTATTGACTGGAAGCAAGTTGATAATGTGATTAGTTCAAGTAACCGAATTCTTCTCACAACTCACGAGAATCCAGATGGCGATGGACTTGGTTCTGAGGTTGCAATGTATCATCATTTGTGTGATGAAAAAAAAGATGTAAAAATTATCAATTGTTCTATTACACCATCGATGTTTGATTTTATAAATGAGGGTGGGTGTATTGAAACTTATGATGAGAGTTATCATTTAGAGTGGTTAAAAAAATGTGAGTTGGTCATTGTTTTTGATGTTGGTGACTTTAACCGAACTAGGGATGTTAAAGAAGCAGTAGAAAAATTTAACATTCCAGTTATGAATATTGACCACCATCCACATCCAGATAAAAATGATTTTTCCTATAATGTCGTTGATATCAAAGCGGCTGCAACTGGTTGTATGGTTAGAAGCTATCTTGAAGTTGCTCGATCTGCTCCGTTAAATAAAAAAATATGTGATGGAATATATACTGCGGTAATGACAGACACAGGGTGCTTTAAATATAGTAATACCGATACGTATTGTCATTCAATTGCAATTGAGTGCTTGGAAAATGGAGTTGACACTAATTCTATTTATCAAAAAATTTATGAGAATAGCTCTAAAAAAAGAGTAAGTGTTTTGGCAAATATGATTGAAAATATTTCTTATGAATTGGACGGTAAATTTGCATGGTCTTATGTCACTATAGAAATAATGAAAAAATATGAAGCAAGTAAAGAGGATTTAGAAGGTTTTCCTGATTTTATAAGATCAATAGAGGGAGTTGAGGCTGCTTTAATGATTTTCGAAATAGAGGATAATTTATGTAGAATGAATTTCCGTTCTAAAGGTAATATTATAGTTAATAAAATTGCTAAATCTTTTAATGGTGGAGGACATGCGTTTGCCTCTGGAGCTGTTCTTCATCAGTCGATAAATGAAGCAAAAAAAGTTATTGTAGATAAAACTAGAGAAATGATTCAAGAACAATTGGATAATATTTAAATGAAAATACTTGTAGCAAAGGATGCTGGTTATTGTTTTGGTGTTAGGGATGCAGTAAATCTTGCCAAAAAGAGTGGTGATGACTTTCAAGAGGTTTACATGTTGGGTGATATTGTTCATAATGAAACCGTTGTTGATGATTTAAATAAAAGAGGTTCTAAAGTTGTAGAAAGTTTAAATGATATCCCTGAAGACAAGCCTGTGCTATTTCGTGCCCATGGCACCGATCCAGAAACATGGAAGAAAGCGCAAAAAAAGAAGTTAAATATCATTGATGCTACCTGCCCATTAGTTACAGAAATTCATGAAGAGATAAAAGAGTTAGAATCTGAAAATAGAAGGACTATTATTATTGGTGATCACAATCACGATGAGGTTGTAGGTATAGCCGCGCAAGTGAAGGATCCCATCATCATTTCATGTGTCGATGAGGCTAAAGAATTAGGAAAAATGAAAAGAGCTGGGGTAGTAAGTCAGTCAACTCAAATGATTGAAAATGTACAAGAAATATTAAATGTACTTTCAGAAAAAGTTTATGATTTAAGATTTGTAAATACAATCTGTTTTCCTACTAGAAGAAATCATGATCAAATTAAAAAACTATCCAATATATGTGATTTGATGATTGTTATTGGCTCCTTTACTAGTGCTAACTCAAAGAGACTTACGCAGTTATCGTTAGAAAGAAATGAGAATTCTTTTCAGGTAACATGTGCTGATGATATAAAAGATTCATGGTTTGATGGTGTAAAAAGCGTTGGTATTTCTGCTGGAGCCTCTACGCCAGATAATTTGATAGAAGATGTAATATCAAAAGTAAAATTATTTTCAAAAATTAAAGTTAAGGAAGAAATCTATGGGTAAAGATCAGTTTGATGTTAAGATCGGCCTAGCGGAAATGCTCAAAGGTGGAGTAATAATGGATGTAACAAATGTTGAGGAAGCAAAAATAGCCGAATCAGCTGGAGCATGTGCTGTTATGGCATTAGAGAGAATACCTTCTGACATTCGTAAAGATGGAGGTATTGCGAGAATGAGTGATCCAAAAATGATTGAAGAAATTCAAAAATCAGTTTCCATACCAGTTATGGCAAAATGCAGAATTGGTCATTTTGCAGAGGCTCAAGTTTTAGAGGCTTTAGAGGTTGATTTCATTGATGAGAGTGAAGTACTTACTCCTGCAGATGAGCACAACCACGTTTGGAAACATGATTTTAAAGTTCCTTTTGTTTGCGGATGCAGAAATCTCGGAGAAGCTTTAAGGAGAATTGCCGAAGGTGCTGCCCTCATTAGGACGAAAGGAGAAGCTGGAAGCGGAAATATTGTCGAGGCCGTTAGGCACATGAGAACAGTAATGAATGATATCGCCAAATTAAAGAGTATGAGTAAAGAGCAGCTTGTTGCTGAGGCAAAAAATATGGGTGCACCACTAGATTTAGTTATGCAAGTTTCTGAAACTGGGAAATTACCTGTTCCTAATTTTGCTGCCGGTGGTATAGCCACCCCTGCAGACGCTGCATTAATGATGCAGCTAGGAGCTGAAACTGTATTTGTTGGTTCTGGTATTTTTAAAAGTGAGGACCCAGAAGCTCGTGGAAAGGCTGTAGTAGAGGCAACAACAAATTATAAAAATGCAAGTAAAGTATTAGAAGCAAGTAGAGGATTAAAATCTGCTATGAAGGGTTTAGATATGTCAGAAATCCCTGAGGGTGAAAGATTACAGGAGCGGGGCTGGTGATAAAAATTGGCGTATTAGAGCTACAAGGTAATTTTGAATCGCACCATAAAATTTTAAAGAAATTAGGGTATGATTCTGTTGGTGTGAAGAACTCTAGTGATTTAGAGTGTCTTGACGGCCTAGTTTTACCTGGTGGAGAGTCAACTACAATGTCACTATTAATTGACTCTTTTAATCTACGGGATTCATTATTAGATTTTTCTAAAAATAAACCGATTTTAGGTACCTGTGCTGGATTAATTTTAATGGCTAAAAATATTGAAAATGAATCGAAAGTTAATCCACTTGGCATACTC
>Ga0208127_1000330_pt1 | contig 24235 bp, 26 predicted proteins | sample ETNtaG_6_FD_185751 | JGI IMG/M metagenome (GOLD analysis project Ga0208127, IMG submission 185751) | Marine microbial and viral communities from oxygen minimum zone, Eastern Pacific Ocean - ETNP201306SV45 (SPAdes) (version 2) | ecosystem: Environmental > Aquatic > Marine > Oceanic ... | reverse complement strand
CTGACACCGTAGCTGAATGGATTTCAGCTGCTGGTTAAACAGTCAGAACGATTGTTAATAGGAAGGGCGGGGCTTTTAGCCCCGCCCTTCTAACGTTTTGACATAATGCGTTAAGGTTTACATATAGAAAGCCTGAAAGGTCATGAAACAAAGTGGAAAACAACGAATCCGATACTCCCGAAAAAGCGAAACCGGTTTCTCCTAAACGACGTGTAAAAGATAGCCGTCCTTGGTGGGATACATTTCCTTGGTGGGGTGTAATCGTTCTGGGTTTACTCGCCTGGATGACCTGGCAAATAATATTTAACAGCAACTACGAACTTGCATGGGATCGAATTTGGCCCGGCCTAAGAGTAACAATTCGAGCCACGTTCCAATCCTTCGGCATTGCCTTATTAATTGGTTTATTAGCCGGAATGGGGCAACTATCTAAGAATGTTCTCTTACGAAACATTGCACGCACTTACGTTGAACTCGTACGCGGCATTCCGATACTTCCACTTATCTTCACCGTGGCCTTAATTCTCATACCTTTTCTAAAACTTGATGAATTCTTAAATTTTGAAATGCGCGCAACAGTTACTCTGTCAATTATCTACGGTGCATACATGGCAGAAATTTTTCGTGGTGGAATTCAATCAGTTCCTCCTGGACAAACTGAAGCAGGACGTTCGCTAGGTTTATCCAGACGTCAAACAATGAATTCTGTTGTATTACCGCAAGCGATGCGAGCAATCATCCCTCCCCTTGGTAATGACTTCATCGCAATCTTAAAAGACACATCACTTCTCTCAGTGCTCGGCGTGCTTGAAATCACTCAACGTGCGAGACAATTCTCTGCCAGCACTTTCAAATTCCGTGAAGGGTATTTTGTCGTCGCCTTCATTTATTTAATTCTGACTCTGAGCCTTTCCGTTCTTCTTTCCGTCCTAGAACGAAGAATGACCCGTGACCGGAAAGGAGAGCGATAAATGATCTCCGTACGTAATCTCACGAAGACGTTCAACAGAACCATCCATGCCGTCAAAAACGTTGACTTGGAAGTTGATGCAGGAGAAGTCGTAGTAATTGTGGGTCCAAGCGGATCCGGTAAATCAACAGTGCTACGTTGCCTAAACCTTCTTGAAATACCCACTGAAGGAGAAGTAATTGTCGATGGATTTGATCTAACCAGCCCTGCAACCAACATTGACAAAGTTCGAGCAGAAGTAGGAATGGTCTTCCAGCAATTTAACTTGTTCCCACACTTAACCGTAATGGAAAACATCACTCTGGCCCTTAAGAAAGTAAGAGGAAAGAGTAAAAGCGAAGCTTCTCAAATTGCAATGAAACAACTCACCAGAGTCGGAATACCAGAAAAGGCTGAGGCTTTCCCTCGCCAACTCTCCGGCGGACAACAACAACGTGTCGCCATCGCCCGGTCTCTAGCCATGGAACCAAAAATTATGCTCTTTGACGAACCCACCTCTGCGCTAGACCCCGAAATGGTTAAAGAAGTGCTAGATGTCATGCTTGAATTAGCAGCTGACGGGATGACAATGGTGGTTGTCACACATGAGATGGGATTTGCAAAAGCCGCAGCTGATCGATTGGTGTTCATTGACGAGGGCGAGATAGTTGAAACGGGACTACCTGAAGAAATCTTCAACAATCCATCACACCAACGAACTAAAGATTTCTTTGACAAAATACTGTACTGACAATGAACCACGATATTTTGAGCCAAGCCCCAAAAGTTGTTCTCCATGACCACCTAGACGGTGGGCTTCGCCCAGAAACGATCATTGAATTAGCCGAAGAAAATGGCTATCCAGATCTACCAACAACCAACATTGAAGAACTTTCTGAATGGTTCCACCGAGGAGCCAATCGCAGAGACCTATCGCTCTATCTAGAAACTTTTCAACACACAGTAGGAGTCATGCAAACTCCCGACGCTTGTTATCGAGTCGCTGCGGAGTGCGCAGAGGACCTTGCCGCAGACGGAGTCGTTTACGCTGAAATTCGTTACGCCCCTTCGCTGATGACAGAAAAAGGATCCTCTATCGATGAGGTAATTGAAGCCACAACTGCCGGCTTTATTGCAGGAAGCAAGAATTCAAATCTGACTATTGGAACTTTAATTACTGCAATGAGAACTGCTGATGATTCCACTGAGATAGCTGAAGCCGCTGTTCGCCACCGAGATCGCGGTGTCGTAGGTTTTGATATAGCAGGTAGAGAAGCAGGATTTCCTCCCACTCTTCATCTTGAAGCTTTTCAATATTTGAGGAGAGAAAACTTTCATTTCACAATTCATGCTGGTGAAGCCTTCGGCGTACCTTCTATTTGGGAAGCAGTGCAGTTCTGTGGCGCGGAACGGTTAGGACATGGTGTCCGAATTGTTGATGACATCTCCTTTGATACAAATGGGAAGCCGCAGTTAGGTCGTTTAGCTGCTTACATTAGAGACCGTCGCCTACCTCTGGAATTATGCCCTACTTCTAATGTTCATACCGGCGCTGTAGGCAGCATCGCTGAACATCCAATCGGTTTACTGAGAGAGCTAGGGTTCCGAGTTACTTTAAATACTGACAATCGTCTTATGAGCGATGTTTCTATGACTTCAGAAATGATGGCTCTTCATCAAGCATTTGGTTGGAACTTGGAAGACTTCCAATGGATCACTGTTAACGCTATGAAAAGCGCTTTCTGGCCCTTTGATGAACGCCTTCGGATAATTAACGAAATTATTAAGCCAGGATATAAGAATTTGATAGATCAGTCTGCGGCTAAAGAAAATTCCTTGTAAAGATTGTGGTTTTGTTGTGTCACTTGAATTAACTTCCGATGACCTTGAAATGTTGAACGGGCGTGATGGTGAAGCTGTAAGCATGGCGATGCGTATCATCGTCCGACTAGCCGAAACCGTTAAAGCTGAGAATCTTATTGACATAACTGGGGCCCATATTGATTCTTGCCTTTACCATGGCTTATCTACTATTGATTTTGCTGACCGCTTGGTTCAACTTGGCGCCAAGGTCAAAGTTCCTACCACGTTAAACGTTTCATCAATGGACCTTCTCCATCCCGATCTATATCGCGGTGACCCTGAAGAAAGTGAGAAAGGACGTCAACTTGCAGATTTATATGAAGCTATGGGATGTAAAGCCACATGGACTTGCGCGCCCTACCTACTTGAAGAAAGACCCAATTTTGGAGAACAAATTGTCTGGGCTGAATCAAATGCAATAGTTTTTGCCAACTCTGTTCTTGGCGCCCGAACAGATAGATATGGAGACTTAATCGACATTTGTGCAGCCATCACAGGGCGGACTCCAGCGGCTGGACTTCATCTAGACGAAAACCGTTATGCAAGTTGCGTTTACGAAGTCGAAAAATTGCCACCATCATTGTTAGATCGCGATGAAATTTTCCCCCTCCTTGGCGCTTTCATCGGATCAACCACAGGAACTCAAGTTCCTGTAATCAACGGGCTAAAAGCAAACCAACCAGAACATCGCCTGAGAGCACTCGGCGCTGCAGCTGCTTCAACGGGATCTGTAGGCATATTTCATGCGGTTGGCAGCACACCTGAAGCGCCAACTTTGACTGCTGCTCTTGGTGAGAGAGAGCCACTTAATTCAATAAACGTCTCCGTTGAAAACCTTCAAGAGATGCGTTCAAAACTGACTTCTGCCACCGGAACAGATTTAGGTACGGTAGCCCTAGGAACCCCCCACTATTCAATTGAAGAGTTCAGCATTTTGCGTTCGTTGGTCAGCGGGAAAAAGAAACACCCAAATATTGATTTTTATGTATCCGCAGGACGAGACGTTCTTTTGGAACTGGAATTAAGAGGATGGGCTGATGAACTGCGCTCTTTTGGAGTTTCTCTAGTCGGAGATACATGCACTTATTTCTCCCCGATTCTCTCAAACACTTCAGATCCCGCAATGACAGATTCAGGGAAATGGGCTTATTACGCTCCAAACAATCTTGGGGTTGAAGTAATTTATTCAAGCACTTCTGACTGTGTCGCTTCCGCTATTGAAGGAAAAGTTATCCTTGACGAAAGTATCTGGACGCATGAATAGCGAAGCAATGATTTCAGGTCCAATATTGCATTTGGAAGAACCTTTGAGTTTCTGGGGAGGTCTAGACCCTGCCACGGGGGTGATAACTGATATACACCATCCACAGGTTGAGGTTTGCGTTACTGGAAAAATACTTGTCATGGAACATGGGCGAGGGTCAAGTTCCTCTAGTTCAGTGGTTCTAGAATTGATCCGAAATAAAGCTGGACCTGTTGCAATCATTTTGTTGGAAATGGACACCCATATCGTTCTCGGATCTATAGCAGCTGAAGAACTCTATGGTTTATTAATGCCGATCATTGTTGTTTCTAGAGATATTTTAGAAAGCCTTCACACTGGGGACATTGTCAACATTGACCCTAAAAATGAACTGGTTTCGTTTAGTTAAGACGTTTCTTCGGGAATCCAGGATTCAACCGAAATTCCTAATCCATCTGCGACACGATTTGCATAAGCGTAATAGGAAACAACTTCAACGATGTCAAGAATGTCTCGGTCAGTAAAACCGACGTGACGGAGATTTTCCACATCATTTTCTTCCATATCCCACGGTGTAGCCGTCAGTTTGAAAGAGAAATCAAGCATGGCACGGTGCTTCTCTGAAATGTCAGCATTTCGCCAATCTTCTTCCAAGGATCGAAGAAGTTCTTCTTCTTTCACCAATTCGCTTAAGTCATCTTGTAGGAGGCGACGCAGACCGCGTCGATGATGATCCACTCAATAATGGCACCGGTTTTCAAGACTCACGATTAAAGCGATCATCTCTCGTTCCATTTTTGGAAGAGTTTCTGTTCCCGACATTGCTGAGGTATAGACACCTAGATGAGCTTTTAATCCTTCAGGGTTCAAAGAATGCACCCCCATAATGTGGTCTACTTTGCCATATTTAGGGTCTACAACTTTTGGGAAAAGGTCCGATAACGGACCTTCCTGCCATTCTTCTTCAGGAACTGTTCTAATCCAAGCCATAATGGAGTTTCGCATAAATACACTTGATGTATCTAATCCCGTTTATATTTATTACCTATATTGACTTATGCCTACTCTTTCTGAATCCCGTTCCCGTCTTTTAGTTTCGGAAGCAGGTATTCCTGTTTCAAATTGGGAAATAGCAAATTCTGCTGAAGAAGCCGTCTTAGCCTCAAAAAACCTAACTTCTCCTGTTGTAGTGAAACTCTGCGGAGACACGATTGCCCATAAAACCGAAAGGGGTCTCGTAAGGCTCAATCTCGATACAGAAGATGCGGTTAAAGAAGCCGCTAATGAGTTACTTTCATCGGCAACACCAGAAGATGGTGATGTCGAACTTCTGATCTCAGAACAAATTCGCGGTAACCGAGAACTGATTATTGGCTTGATTCGCGATGAGCAGTTTGGCCCATGTGTGATGCTTGGAGTAGGTGGAATACTTGCAGAAGCTTTAGCCGATGTAGCTTTTCGGTTGGCTCCTCTAAATAAAGCTGAAGCAAATGATTTAATCGACGATATTGCAATGCAATCATTGCTGGAGTCTTTTAGAGGAGAACCACCTGTAAACCGAGAAACACTTGCCGATATTTTGTGCTCAATAAGCCGATTAGGTGAAGACAACAACCTTCTTTCAATAGATTTAAATCCCCTAATTATTTCTGATGGTGAACCAATAGCGGTAGACGCCCTTGTAGAGATTGCTGAAGATAAGTGATGGTCAGAAACCTTCTTCCGCTCTTTGAACCTAAAGGCATAGTCATTGCTGGGGTGTCGAGCCATCCAGGAAAGTTTGGTTTTGTGGTGCTGCACAACATTCTGTCTTGCGGGTATGAAGGAAATGTTTTCGCGGTAGGACGCGAGTCTGGTGAACTTTTAAACCAACCTGTCCTCTCTTCTATCAAAGATGTCCCAGAAGGGTCAGCAGATCTCTTGATTGTCTGCACACCAGTTGAAGCTAATGAAGAGTTGATTCGGTCAGCAGCTCAACTCGGCATAAAAGCAGTGTTTATGGTTACTGGCGGATATTCGGAAGCCGGCGAAAAGGGAAAAGAGGCGGAAAACCGAATTGTAAGTTTAAGTAACGAACTTGGCCTTGTGGTTGCCGGACCTAACGGTCAAGGCATTGTTTCAACTCCAGCAAACCTTTGCGCTCAAATAGTTGCTCCATATCCACCGAAAGGACGGATAAGTGTGGCATCTCAGTCAGGGAACTTTGTTTCAGCTTTTCAAAACTATGCAAATCAGTATGGCGTGGGAATAAGCCGGGCGGTATCAGCAGGTAACGCTGCTGATACTTCTATCGCCGATTACCTTGAATGGTTCGCTGACGATGAAGAAACTGATGTTGCTCTCTGTTACGTTGAAGGAGTCAAAAATGGACGTGAATTCTTTGAGCGAATAAAGAATGTCACCAAGAAAATGCCGGTCATCATGGTCAAGGGTGGTTCCACTAGTGGTGGGCAACGTGCCGCTGCTTCACACACAGGATCATTAGCGAGCGACGGTCGAGTATTTGAAGGCATGGCGAGACAAGCGGGTATAACTCATGCGAGAACCATTGAATCCGCTTTTGAAGCTGCCGCTACTTTCGCTACTCAGCCTTTCCCTTCAGGTGGAGATACTCTAGTGCTCACTACCGCTGGAGGCTGGGGAGTTATCACAGCGGATGCGATCACTAATCATCGTGACCTGAACTTGATTTCATTACCTGAAGATCTTATGAATTCGATAAACGAAATGCTTCCCCCGCGTTGGAGCCGCAATAATCCTGTTGATCTTGCTGGCGGAGAGACTCGTGACACAATCCCTGATTTGCTTGAAATCGCTGCTTCTCATCCTTCAATCGATGCGATTATTCAGTTGGGGTTAGGAATTCAAGGAAATACTGCTTCTTTAACTCGATCTGGACCTTTCTATCCTGATCACGGGCTTGAACGCATAGTTGACTTTCACGAACGTCAAGAGAAGCGTTATGCCGACGCGACGATAGAAGCCTCTCAACGTCATGGGACCCCAGTTCTCGTTGCTTCAGAATTAGCTACCGCTGATCCGATGAATCCAATGGTGGCGACTATACGTGAGTCTGGAAAATTATGTTACGCATCTGCAGATCGTGCCGTTGAATCTTTAGGCCACTTAGTTCGTTATAGCCATTGGTTAAGTATTCAACAATAATTTCTTATCTAAGTGAATTACTGCCGAGTTACGGTAACTGGCAGATTCGCATAGCCGTGAACGAAACTTGAAAAAACTCGTTCAGGTTCGTCTTGAATTTCTATCTTTTTAAAGCGCGGCAGAATTTCTTCCCATAGAACTCGCAACTGGAGCTCAGCGATTCGGCTACCCATGCAAAAATGGATTCCATACCCAAAAGAGAGTTGTCGATCAGCGTTGTGTCGTTCTACATCTAAAACGTGGCCGTTTTCAAAGACATCTTCGTCTTGATTAGCTGACACGTACCACATAAGCACCTGATCGTATTTTTTGATTTGTTTTCCACCAAGTTCAGTGTCTTTGGTGGCGGTACGACGCATATAAGACAATGGTGTTTGCCAACGAATAACTTCTGGAACAAAATTCGAAATCAGGCTTGGATCAGCCATAAGTTTTTCATATTGATCAGGAAATTTGTTGAGTCCATAAACGCTGCCTGTCATCGTGTTACGGGTTGTGTCATTGCCCCCAACAATCAATAACAGCAAATTTCCTAATTGCTGAGTTGGAGGAATGTCTTTAGTGGCTTCACCATTAGCGAGCATTGACACTAGGTCAAACCCGGGATTTTGACGACGATCTTCGAAAAGTCCTTCAAAGTAGTCCACACATTCATTTAGTTCATTAATTCTTTGCTGCTGACTATCTATCACACCTTGTCCAGGGACAGCGAAAACAATGTCCGACCAGCGAGTAAGTTTCCGGCGGTCTTCCATTGGGAAATCAAAAAGAGTAGCCAGCATCAATGTGGTGAGTTCGATTGAAACAGTATCAACCCAGTCAAACGTTTCCCCTTCAGGTAGAGAATCGAGCAAATCAGCAGTACGTTCGCGTATCATCGGTTCAATATTTCGCAAGTTACTTGGCGCCGACACACCTCTTACCGTTTTACGTTGCTCTGTGTGTCTTGGGGGATCCATCGCGATGAAGGTTGTTACCCCCTGCTGATGTCCAGTTCTCTTATCTTCGATTGCCCCTGTAAATTCTTGGCGCCCTAAAGAAATGCCGCTAGCTGATGAGTACGTTTCCCAGTCGCCGTCAACAGCTCGAACGTCATCATATTTTGTAACTGACCAGTAGCGTCCAGCTGTATCTAACTCATTTAAGTGCACTGGGTCTTCGCTACGGAGTCGAGCAAAGTGTTCTTGCCAACGATCTTCCTTAAAGAGATGTGGATTCGCTGGATTAATCTCCGAAATATCCAATTCAGAAGCTTCTTTAACACCGGCTCCAATTTCAGTCATTTCCATTTCTGGTGTACGAAGAAGGCCATTGGTTTCCAAATCGGCTTTATCTTCAACTTCGTCGTTTTTTTCAGCAATATCGGTCATGAGATTTTCCCCTCTTCTCTCTTTACTTTACATCCTTCAGCCGTTACCTTGCCTAATCGATTACCTGAAGATAATGGTAAAGCAATTCTTGAATTACTTGTTTCAAAGAATCTATGAAGTAGTCCGTGCATTAATGAGTTTGGTTGAAAGATTTCCACGTCGACGTACCACTATTTCTTTTAATCCAAGAAATTTTTTCAGCCGGTTTAGTTCAATTGATAATTGTTGTGCGACTCGATCTGGATTAGCTGTTTTTTCTATAAACGATCCTTTAACAATAAGTTGAGAAGACGATCGATCAGCTTTTAAATCAACTCTGCCTACGAGTTCATCACCGAGAAGAAACGGTAAGACGTAGTAACCGAATTCACGTTTTTTTTCTGGAACATATATTTCTAAACGGTATTTGAAATCAAATATTCTTTCTGTCCTAGGTCTGCACCAAACCACCGGATCAAATGGCGAAAGTAATGCGCGTGCTTTGACTCGATCAACATTACGGAATTTTGGATGCAAATAGGCTGGTTCGGTCCATCCTTGAACTTCAGCTAATAATAATTTCCGGTCTTCAACTAATTCTTCTAGACGAGGTCTCACATCCGATATTTTCATTCTGAAATAGTCCGCGAGGTCAGAAGCAGTTCCTATCCCATGACTGCGGCCAGCAATCTCTAATAAGTCTCGGTGGGCTTCATCATCAGCTGGTGTGGTTTCATGGCGAATCTTTTCAGGAATCAAGTTGCCGAAAGGCTCGTACATTCTGTTGAAATTAGATGTTCTACGTATGCCTACTTCACCGGTTCGGAATAACCAATCAAGTGCTCTCGTTCCGTCTGAACGACCGTCCCACCATTGACCTTTTCTTGGCCGAGGATCTCTAAGCGAAGAAGCATTGATCGGCCCATTTTGCTGCACTTCTGCGAGCACTCCAGCGATATAACCAGATTTTTGTTTTGCCATTTTGTGCAGGCCAGCCCAGGTAACACCTTTGCGCGCTTGACGTTTCATCCACCGTAATGATGGTTCGAGTTCTACTTGCACTACCGAAGCTTCATGCGACCAAGTTTCAAATATTTTACCTGAGTGCCACAGCCAATGATCCAAATCATCTCTTTCGTAGAGTCCTAATCTGCTGTACATCGGCAAATAGTGTGAACGACACACCGCTTGGACCGAATCAAGTTGAATGACGTTCATTTTTGACATCACTCTCTTGAAATCTTTACTGGTTGCTGATCCTTTCTTTGGAGGATCACCAAAACCTTGCGCATGTAGAGATATTCGTCGAGCTTCCCGCGTCGATATTTCAAACATATTAATAGTTTGTCTTATTTTCCTATACGAGATGGAGATACCACCTATAGGGGCTCTTACAGTAGTGAAAATGAACGCCTAAACGGCGATTTTACTCAAGGACTGCTTACGCCATTCCTATATGGAAGAAGATCTTCAAATTCAGGTGCTCTTTTTTCTGCTTGTGCAGTAAACGCCTCTTTCATGTCTCCGCTTCGAAACATGCCAGCATTCCAAGTTGCTATGTGATCTAAAGAGTCAGATGTTGAGTGGTCTCGTGCATAGTTAATCATTTGCTTTGTTCCCCAAACAGCTAACGGGGATTTTTCCGCTATTTCTGTTGCTACCTCATGCACAGCATCAAGCATTGTTTCTTGATCCGGAAACACTTCATTTACAAGTCCGACTGATTTAGCCTCTGCTGCTGGCATTCTCCGTCCGGTATAAGCCAACTCTCGACAAACTCCTTCTGGAATAAGCTTTGGAAGCCTTTGAAGCGTGCCTACATCTGCTGTCATACCAATGTTGATTTCTTGTATGCAAAAGAATGCGTCTTCTGTTGCGTAGCGCATATCTGCTGCAGTAACCATATCTACTGCCCCGCCGACGCATCCTCCTTGTATGGCTGCGATTACTGGCATTCTTACTTTTTCAAAAACTGAAAAAGTTTCTTGAAGGTGGAGCACATTCATCCTTAAATTAGCTCCTATACGACCAGCGTCTTTCCCTTCAGAAACTACCGCGTCTCCCCCGCCAAATGCAGCGAGATCCATCCCAGCAGAAAAATGCCGTCCGGTTGAGGCCAAAATAATAGCTCGTACTTCTCCGCTGCTATCTATATCTCGGATTAGTCCTGGTAATTCTGTCCAGAATTCAGGAATCATTGAGTTGAGACGTTCTGGTCGTTTCATTGTTACTGTGGCTATACCATCAGAGGTTTCCACATCAAAGCATGTCATTTGTTCAGTCATAAGATTAATTTACTTCCATCTGGGTAAAAATGTTTGATCGGGTTAATTAAGATTTTTCTCTACAAGTTCTACTAAGTCAATCTCGGGTCGAGGCCCAAGGTGACTAATCACTTCAGCGGCAGCGATACTGCCTATTTTTCCTGACTTCTCTAAGGAAAACCCTTGACTTAATCCAAAGAGTACTCCGGAAGCGTACAAGTCTCCTGCTCCTGTTGTGTCTACCACTCCGTCAAGTTCCTCTGCTGGTATTTCTATTCGCTCGTTTCCGGCTATAACTAAAGAGCCCCTTGGCCCAAGAGTTACAAACGCGACATCAACCAAATTTGAAAGTTCTTGAACCGCTATTGAAAAGTCTTCCGTTTCAAATAGAGACTTGGTTTCTGATTCATTTGAAAAGACGATATCAACTCGATCTTCTAACAAATCCAGCCATTCTTGACGGTGACGATCTACACAAAACTCATCTGAGAGCGTGAGCGCTACTTGACGAGATGATTTCTTGGCTACACCCATTGCAAAACGAATTGCTTCTTTAGCTACGTCTCGATCCCATAAGTAGCCTTCGCAATACAGCGTGCCTGATGATGTAATGAGGTCTTCATCTATCTCGGTTTTATCTAGCAAAGAAGAAACCCCGAGGAACGTGTTCATTGTTCGTTGAGCATCAGGGGTTACTTGGATGAGACAGCGTGCCGTAGGGATGTCTCCTGCTTTTATCGGCCCTCGGAAATCAACCCCAGCGTCTCTTATGTCTTCACTGAAATAATTCCCAAGAGGATCATCATTGACTTTGCCAATATAAGCAGCGAAGCCTTCAAGACAAGCAACCCCGACCATCGTGTTGGCTGCTGAACCACCACTTACCCTCTTCCCAGGCGGCATTGCTTCATATAACTCTTGTGCACGATCGGCATCTATTAGAGTCATATTTCCTTTTACGAGTTGATGTTCTTGAATAAAACTTTCTTCTACTGGAGAGAGAACATCAACTATTGCGTTACCTACTCCCACTACATCAAACTTTTTTTCGTTCTTCTTTCTATCCATTGCTAGTTCCGTGTATCAGTTGTAGATCTAAATTTCCTAAAGAGTCGTTTACTTTGACAGTGAACACGTGTGTGCCTTCTGAAGGATCAGTGACAATACAAGAGAAACTCTGCCCTTCTTCCGCGATTCTTACTTTAGGGTCGCATACAACTTGATGACTAATTCCGAGATCAGAATCAAGTTGTCCCTTCAATTCTTGAGATACTTCCTCTGCCCAAATAAGACCAAATTCGGTTACTACATTGATGCCCCCTGAGCTATCCGGGCCTTCAACTATAAAAGAGACTTGAGTGTCTCCAATGTTGGCGGTGCAAGTGCTTTGGGTTTCAATAAGAGCCGGGCATTCAATAGCAGTGATAAGTCCGGGATCTTCTGGAATCAATAAGGCTGGGATCAGTTCCTCGAATGTTTCTTGATTGAATTCAGTTGATGTATCCGAGGAGCAACTAAACGAAATAGCTAAAAGAGCCGTGAAAAGAAAGCATAATTTCTTGTACTTTTTTCTCAGCATGAAAGCTTTCTAATTGTTATCAACTAAATGCAGATTTGAAGAGTGGTTACTCAATAATTGAGATGGCTTGTTTGGGGCATCTCAAAACTGCTTGCTCTAGATCATTTCTTTGCTCTTCAGAAGGTGTTTCATTGAGTACATAAAGAAAGTCGTCGTCCCTTACTTCAAAAAGATCTGGAGCGATATCCATACAAATACCGTTGCTTTCGCATTGGTCGTAATTCACAGAAATACGCATATTTTCCTCCCAACAATTTAGATTTTTTTATCTTAGATGATTCTGTTGAGTTTTTCTTTTCAGAAATCTATGACCTGACGAATGATGTCTGCATCTCCCATGCACGCCATAGCATCGTTGATTTCATCAATTTTGATTCGTCGTGAGATCATTCCTTCAAGGTCAAGTCGTCCGGCTTTATATAGCCTCAAGAATCTATTGAAGTCTGAACGAACATCAGCTCCGCCATAGTACGAGCCGACCAATATTTTTTCTGCGAAAAAAAGTTCAAAAGCGGAAAGTTCAAAGGTTTCTTCCATACGGCCAACCCCAACAACACACGCTGTTCCCCCTCGACGCGTAATGTCAAAGGCTTGACGCATCGTTGAAGGCAAGCCGATGCATTCCAAAGCAAAGTCAAATCCATCACCACCGGTGATCTCTGCCATTGCCGCGGGAAGGTCATCTGGTAGAACTGCATGTGTAGCTCCGAAGGCTTTAGCTCGATCCAGTTTTCCTTCATGTAGGTCTACAGCAACGATTTCAGATGCTCCCGCAATTGCTGCACCTTGGATAGCTGCTACCCCGACTCCTCCTGCTCCTATTACTACTACAGAGGAACCAGGAGTAACTTTTGCTGTGTTTAATGCTGCTCCCACTCCTGTAGTGACACCACAGCCAACTAAAGCAGCAACATCTAATGGCACATCATTATCTATTTTGATCGCCGCCATTGCTGGAACAATTGTCTCTTCAGCGAATGTTCCAGCGTTAGTCATAGCGCGTACGACTGTGTCACCTTGCATGAACTGTGGCTGAGTTAGGAAACCTGCCATGCAGAGATTCGGTTGTTTACGGTTAACGCAATAGTTGCAATTTCCACAAGGCGGAGAGAAAGCGATGATGACGTGGTCTCCTGGTGCTACATGAGTCACCCCGGGGCCTACATCTAACACAACACCTGCGCCCTCATGCCCCAAGACTGCTGGTGGCTGTAAGGGAATCGTTCCATTCATTGCCGAAAGATCTGAATGGCAAACGCCGCTGTGGGCAATTTTGACGCGTACATCACCTGGTGCGATATCACGAAGCGTGATGTCATCAGCGATGACGAGTTCATCTGTTGGGACTTGGGTAAGGACGGCTGCAAGCATTTTTTCTCCCTTATGTAAGTTCTTTTTATTACCGTAGCGGTTTATTTCATTCTAAGGAAAGGCCGGTAAATGAAACTTGTTTTTTAAGAGTTGTTTAACTCAAGTCCGATCGCCAGTAATCCAATCACTGTCTTTGCATCAGTGATTGTCCCGTCCCTAGTTAACTTCAATGCTTCCTCTAAAGGCAGTCGAATTACCGTCAGATATTCCTCTTCAATGCTCACTGCTTTAGCTTCGGTCGGTATTAACTCTTTTGCGAGATAGATCGAAGTGATTTCATCTGTAAACCCCGCAGAGTTATGAAACTCCAAGAGAAGTGTTAGTTCGATGCAGTCATGTCCTGTCTCTTCTATTAACTCACGGCGGGCAGCTTCAGTTTTCGCTTCTCCAGGCACATCAAGTTTTCCTGCAGGTATTTCAAGGGTGTTTCTCTCTAATGCCGGGCGATACTGATTAACAAGAATCACTTCACCCTTGTCTAGGGCTACTACTGCGACTGCGCCTGGGTGACGCACTACGTCTCTTTCTAGAACTTCTCCTTGGGGTCCTTCAAAAACTGCTTGATTGTAGGTAACAACAAAGCCTTCATGGAGAGTGGTTTCGCTTACCTTTCGAAAATTTTTTTCTAAATCATTCACTAATTAACGTTTCATCGCTTAACAACGGAGAATCTTGTTTCATTGATCGTTCAAGTGCTGCTTTTACAAATCCAAGAAATAACGGAGCGGGCCTTGTTGGTCTACTTTTGAATTCCGGATGTGCTTGAGTAGCGACCCAGAAAGGGTGATTTTTTAGTTCTATAAACTCCACTAAGCGACCGTCTGGTGACTCACCTGAAATAAAGAAATCACTTTCATCAAATTGGGAGCGGTATCTCGGATTAAATTCGTACCTATGGCGATGCCGTTCAGAAATTACTTCCTCTCCATATAGCTCTGCGACCTGAGATCCATGAGCTAGTTGAGCCACGTAAGCACCTAACCGCATTGTTCCCCCTAAGTCTGTTACATCTCGTTGAGAATCCATAAGGTCTATAACAGGGTGCGGAGTAGATGCGTCAAATTCTGTGGAATGAGCACGTTCAAGACCAAGTACATTTCGAGCAAATTCGATTGTCATGCACTGCAGCCCTAAACATAATCCAAGGCAAGGAAGGTCATTTTCTCTTGCATAACCCGCAGCAGATATTTTTCCTTCTATTCCTCTTTCTCCGAACCCTCCAGGGATAACAATTCCGTCTAGATCCTTCAGCCGATCTGAGGCTAGTAATCCTTCAATATCTTCTGCTTGAATCCAGTCAATCTCAATATCCGCTCCGAGTTGAACAGCCGAATGATTCAAAGACTCAACTACTGAGAGGTAGGCATCAACAAGGCTTACGTACTTTCCGATCAAACCTATTCGCACCGGTTGGTTAGCTGAACTTACTTTGTGACTTAACTCGCGCCATTCTTCCAAATCTGGTTCTTTAGTTTCTAGGCGTAATAAATCACAAATTACATCATCTAGTCCCTCATCATGGATAACAAGAGGGATTTCGTACAGACTTCCAGCATCGGGAGTATTTATAACTGCTTCCGGTGGCACGGAGGAAAGATTAGCTATTTTTCGTGCAAGATCTTTCCCTATCGGCTCATCGCTTCTACACACGATTGCATCGGGTTGAATTCCTCGTCCTCTAAGTTCAATAACAGAATGCTGGGTGGGCTTTGTTTTGTGTTCTCCTGAAGGAGCTATAAACGGAATCAAAGTGACATGGATATAACAAACGTTGTCACGCCCAACATCTAGTCGATACTGACGAATTGCTTCTAAAAACGGAAGGATCTCAATATCCCCTACTGTTCCACCAACTTCAGTTATAACGACGTCCACTTCGTCAGTTGCGAGCATACGTATACGTCGCTTTATCTCATCAGTAATATGAGGAATGACTTGGACTGTGCGGCCTAGGTAGTCACCCCGCCTTTCCGCTGCAAGAACTGTGGAATAAATTGATCCAGTGGTCGCATTAGATTCTTTGGTGAGATTCTCGTCTATGAACCGTTCATAGTGGCCAAGATCTAGATCAGTTTCTCCCCCATCGTCTGTAACGAAAACTTCACCGTGTTCGTAAGGGTTGAGAGTTCCTGGATCTACGTTGATGTAAGGGTCAAGTTTTTGAATAACTACTTTCAACCCTCTTTGTTTAAGAAGTCTTCCAAGAGAGGCTGCTGTGAGTCCCTTACCTAAGGAACTTGCCACACCACCCGTCACAAAAATGTGTTTCGTCACGGAATATCAATCTATCGGGAACCGAGGGGTGATGCGCGGAACATTACGACTACTCTCAAATTCCTTGGAATTTCTCATCGATCTTCGAGTCCAAATTTACTTTTTAGAACATGAGCAAAGTGGCGATTTCTAGGCACTACCAATTGTGTTACTTGGCTGCTAGCTGTCACGACGACTTGATCGCCTTCTTCAACCACCGCTAGTTCACGTCCGTCAGCATTACAAAGAGCTGTTCTCCCTCCCAGTACTTCTACTCGAATTTCTGTTGAAGGGGCTAGAACCATAGTTCGGTCAAATAACATGTGCGCAGAAATGGGGGTTACTTGAATTGATTCATGAACGGCATCGACTATTGGTCCTTGAGCGGAGAAGGCATAAGCAGTTGATCCGGTCGGAGTGGCTACGATAAGACCATCTGCTGCGTAGGAAGTGAAAAAAGATCCATCAAGTGTTACCCCTACCCGAATTGTTGGTCCTCTTCTTTCAACCACAACATCGTTCAAGACGTGCGTTTCCCCAAGTAGGGTTCCATCGGATTTAGATACTTTGACCTGCAACATCATGCGTTTCTCTATGCTCTGTTGCCCATCTAGAACTTGGGTAATTAAGTCTTTTACTTCAGATGGTTCGCAAGCTGTCAAATAACCAAGGTGGCCAAAATTAACTCCAAGTATTGGAACTTCTGATTCGCCTAATAAATCGACCGCACGAAGTATTGATCCGTCGCCACCAAGGCTGACAACTAAGTCAAGAAGTTGTGACTTCTCCGCTATGAGCGGGTGATGGACTTCATGCCCTTCTTCGGACAACCATTGCGCCAGTTCGGCGGCTTGGTCTATCGCTTCTTGCCGTAGTTCGTGTACAACTAAACCGATTACTGCCATCTATTTCTTCCCATCGCCATGAAGACCTATTGCTTCTTGTATAAGTGATGAAACTTCTAATTGTTGACAATCTGAACTCTTAACAACGTGTATGAAGAATTCTACGTTTCCTTCTGCTCCAGTTATTGGCGAGACCATACCTTCTATGATGGCGGCTTTATTCCCGCGAACCGACATCTGCACCTTGTTAAGGACATCGTTCCAAACTTCTGGATCTCTTATGACTCCTTTTCCTTTATCCACTTCATGCTTTCCGGCTTCGAATTGAGGTTTAACTAATAGAAGCATCGGAGAATCATCTTTGATTAAATCAAGTAATTTATCCAAGATGGCTGTTAGAGAGATGAAAGATAGGTCTGCCACAAGAAGGTCAAACGGCGCTCCTAGTTCTTTTGAGTCAGCGTGACGGATGTTTGTTCGCTCATGAACTGTGACCCGTTTGTCTTGAGAAAGACGGTTGTGTATTTGGCCTCGTCCTACATCTATTGCTGTTACGGAAGTTGCTTCGTGTTGAAGAAGACAATCGGTGAACCCTCCAGTGCTGGAACCAACATCAATTACCTTTAATCCGTTTACATCAATATTAAAAAATTCTAAAGCTGCTTCAAGTTTGAGCCCTCCTCGACTTACATATCGAGGGGGATCCCCTGCTACAAATAGCGTTTGCGACAGAGCTACCATGCGGGACGGTTTATCAGCTGGGGCGCCATCAACAGTAACTCGGCCTGCTTTTATTACTTCTTGGGCCTGTGATCTGTTTTCAACAAGTCCTCTTCGGACCAATTCATTATCTAGCCGTTGGCGACTCACCCTAAATACTCTTTGACTAAAGTGGGTAAATCTAGGTGAATGGTGTCTGGAACAGGATCTATAGGTAAATCCGATTCATTAGTGACTCCGCTTAGAACTAAAGCAAACTTCCAGTTCAAAGATTTTGCTAAAAGCCCGTCAGTGTCTGGACGATCTCCAACAACTATCCCTTCAGTGCCGCCCCGTTCAATCACCAAATCACAAATTGGCTGATGAGGCTTACCTGCAACTTCTGGCTTTACTTTTGTCGCTGCTTCTAATGCGGCGACAATACTTCCTGCTCCTGCGCGAATTCCGTCTTCAGCCGGGTACGTGACATCTTGATTTGTGGCTAACAAGCGAGCCCCACCGAGTATGGCCTGTATACCTGCAGTTAGTCCCCAATAATCAAAATTTTCATGAAACCCAACAACTACAGTGTCGACTGGTCCTTCATCAACCATTATTGCCCCTTGAGATTCAAGTTCTTCCCTGCAACCCGGTCCACACATTCCGAGCACTCGTTCGCCAGGCTCTACCATCCGTGCTGCGGCCATTGCTGAAGTTATGACTCCCCCTTGGGCATCAATCCCGTGACTGAAAAGTTTTTCCTCCACATCGACTACTCGGCGACCAGAGTTATTGGTAACAAAAAGTACTGTTTCACCGGCATTTTGAAGCGCTGCTACAGCTTCTGCTACCCCGGGTATTGATTCAGTGCCTAGCCACACAACACCATCAAGGTCTAATGCCCATCCCATAAATTCTTCTCTTACTGAAAATTAGACTTCCCAAGTGGGCAATGAATGAAGGAGATCCTTTAACTGTCCTCTACCGCGCTCTTCAGTGACTCCCATAACTTGATCGCTCATCGCAGAAGCATACTCTTCTCTCTCTACTGCTCTAAATACACCAACGGGCGTTGCTGTATTAGGACGTGATGCTAGACGAGAAAGAGCAAAGGCTGTAGAGGGGTTGCTTCGTGTTTCATCATGTACAAGCAAAGATTCAACCCCTACATCACTTACGTTAACTATCTCTACGCCATCTGCGCTTTGAACAACTCCGAACTGTCCTTCGCTTCCAAACTGTATTGGTTCTCCATGAACCAGATTGATGAGCATGTCGTCTCTTGCATCTTTTTTTGTTATTTCCGCAAAAGCTCCGTCATTAAAGACATTGCAATTCTGATAGACCTCTACAAATGAAGCACCAGAATGTGCATGCGCGCGAGCGAACATTTCTTGAAGGTGTTTACGATCCATGTCATGGGTTCTAGCGACGAAACTCGCTTCTGCCCCTATCGCAACGCTGATTGGATTAAATGGCTCAGAAATCAGACCCACCGGAGAAGACTTTGTTATTTTTCCGGTCTCACTAGTTGGAGAAAATTGTCCTTTGGTTAATCCATATATCTGATTATTAAACAAAAGGATGTTCAAGTTTGTATTTCTTCTAAGAGCATGAATGAGATGATTTCCACCTATAGAAAGCATGTCACCATCGCCGCCAACGACCCAAATGTCAAGATCAGGTCTCGCTAAAGCCAACCCAGTAGCTATAGCGGGGGCACGACCATGGATGCTGTGCATACCATAAGTGTTCATATAGTAAGGGAATCGAGCCGCGCAGCCTATGCCAGAAATAAATACTGTTTTTTCCCTACGCACTCCAAGATCGGGTAGAAGCAACTGAAGGGCTGTCAAAATTGAATAGTCCCCACAGCCTGGACACCACCGAACTTCTTGGTCGCTTTGCCAATCAGCTCGAGTAGTTTCAGGAACGGCTTCTGAATCCATTACATCGGTCATGATTTACTCTTTCCTTCAATATATTCCAGAATAGTCTGTTCAAGTTCTCCTGCAGTAAAAGGCTGCCCTGCGACCTTGCTTATTGACTTAGCGTCTACAAGGTACTCTGCACGTAGCATCAAACTCAACTGTCCCAAGTTCATCTCTGGAACGAGGATATGAGTTCGACCTTCTAAGATTTCCCCAAGATTTTTAGGGAAAGGATTGAGATGAGATAGGTGTGCGTGAGCAACTTTGTGTCCATTGGATCGCACCCGTCCCATTGCGCTAGTTATTGAACCCCATGTTGAACCCCAACCGACTACGAGGATCTCTGCATCAGGGTCACCTGCTACTTCAATATCAGGGACTTTCACACGCTTTACCCGTTCCGCCCTGACTTCCACCATGTGAGCATGATTAGTTGGGTCATAACTGATGTTTCCTGACCCATCTTCTTTCTCAATGCCACCTATCCGATGCATCAAATTAGGTGTTCCTGGGATCGCCATTGAACGTACGAGATTTTCATCTCTCAAATAGGGCCAATAACCTGCTTCGCCATCTTCTCCGATGTGGTTGTACTCAGTGTCGAATTCAATGTTTATCGGTTCAAGACCATCTACATCTGGCAATAACCACGGTTCTGACCCATTGGCTAGGTAACCATCTGAAAGAAGCATCACCGGGGTGCGATGTTCAAGTGCGATACGGCAAGCCTCAATAGCTGCAAAGAAACATTCTGAAGGAGTTTTTGCTGCAACTATAGGCATTGGGGATTCTCCATGCCTTCCATACATAGCCATAAGTAGATCTGCAGCTTCTGTCTTCGTTGGAAGACCAGTAGATGGCCCTCCACGCTGGATATTTATGATCACTAATGGAAGTTCAAGCGAAATCGCCAACCCCATTGTCTCTGATTTGAGAGCAACACCTGGACCGCTAGTGGTTGTGATTCCAAGATGCCCGCCATAGGAAGCTCCTAGAGCTGCGCCAACTGCTGCGATTTCATCTTCAGCTTGGAAAGTTGTCACCCCAAAAGCTTTATGTTTTGCGAGCTCATGAAGAATGTCACTTGCTGGAGTTATTGGATAGGAACCTAGAAATAGAGGTAAGTCAGCTAATTGGCTAGCAGCAATCAGTCCCCAAGAAAGTGCAGTATTTCCATTTATGTTTGTGTAAGTACCCGAAGCGAGAGGAGCCGCTTTCACGACTACTCGTTGGTCTCCTAGTTCGGCGCTCTCTCCATATATATGTCCGGCAGAAAAGGCTGCTTTGTTCGCTGCAATAATCTGGTCTTTTCCGGCAAAACGTTGGTCTATCCAATCCAAAGTGGGTTCAATTGGGCGACTATACATCCAAGAGACGAGACCTAGAGCGAAGAAATTCTTTGATCTTTCGGCATCTCGAGGTTTGACACCCAGTTCTTTACACGCTTCTTTTGTTAACGAAGTCATAGGTACAGATATTGTTCTGTACCCAGAAAGGTCATCGCCTTCTTCTAGAGGGTTGTAGTCGTAGCCAGCTTTGGCAAGATTGCGTTCTTCAAAAGTGTCATTGTTGACAATCAAGGTTCCACCAGGTGTGAGCAAGTGAAGATCTGATTTGAGTGCCGCTGGATTCATAGCCACCATTACTTCAGGTGCATCACCTGGAGTCATTATGTCATGATCTGATATCTGCACTTGGAACGCTGAAACGCCCGCTAAAGAACCGGCAGGTGCCCGAATCTCTGCTGGATAATCAGGAAAAGTTGCTAAATCGTTTCCATTAATAGCACTAGCCGTCGTGAAACGATCACCGGTAAGTTGCATCCCATCACCAGAGTCTCCAGCAAATCGGATAATTACCCGATCCACTGCTTCTACTTCGGATTGTTCTACCACGTCAGTCATCTAACTCTCACTTCCTTAAGTGTTTGAAGCGTTGAAAATTTGTTGAATTGAAGAATCAAGGAGCGCATCAAACTCTTCTTGTGTCTGATTTGCAGAAAGTCCTTCTGTCAATGCGCGCGAGAAACTTGCGACCAAACCATTGTTTCTGGACATGCGATTATTAGCTTCTTCCCGGCTGTAACCGCCTGACAAAGCTACTACCCGAAGAACACGATCGTCATTCACAAAGCATTCATAGAAGTTGTCTTGTTCTGGAAGGGTAAGTTTGAGCATGACAGATTGAGAATCTTCAAGCTCACCAAGGTTTCGTTCAATCGCTAAGCAAAGCAATTCTTCTGACTCTCTTTTGTCCGTACTATTTATGTCTACTTCTGGTTCAATAATCGGTACAAGTCCAGCGTTAAGTATTTCTTTTCCTATATCGAATTGTTGATCAACTACTCGATTGATACCAGCAGAATTCGCTTCTTTAATTACTGAACGCATCTTGGTTCCAAATATTCCGGATTCTTTGGCCTTATCCAATAGAGCTTCAAGTTCTGGCATTGGCTTCATGACTTGTACCCCGTCGTTTTCGTCAGAAAGACCTTTATCGACTTTGAGAAATGGCACAACTTGTTTTGTTTGCCAAAGATAATCAGCCGTACTTTGGCCAGAGATTTCTCTGTCCATCGTATTTTCAAACAGGATTGCGCCGAGTATACGACTTCCTCCGAAACTAGGGCTCGTCATGATTCGTGTTCGCATTTGATGTATTAGGTCAAACATTTCGCTTTCGCTTTCATAAGCGTCACCTTCTAGACCATAAGCTTGCAGTGCTTTCGGTGTGCTCCCGCCACTCTGATCCAACGCAGCGATAAAGCCTTCCTGATCACGAATCTTTGCCATTTGTTCAATATTCATTAATATCTACCCGTACTTATAAGTGTGCTTTATTGCGTGTACCACATTAGGCGCGAAAACCTTCAATGTCTTTGCTTTCAACACGATTACAAGACCTAAATTATTCCTCATTGAGACGTTATTGCAAAGCCTGAATCCGAGAAGCAACATCTCCATAATTCTTGTCTTGATGAGTAATCCAAACAAACAAGTCACGGGCCTTAGGAATCTTTCCAGACCGCTCATATAAGTCTGCTAATGCATACGCTCGGCGAAGATGATAATCCTTGGCGCGTTTTGGAAATCTCCACCCTCGCTCTAAAAGATTAATAGCGCCAGAAACTTTACCCTGATCGGCTAAGGCACCTGCAGCAACTATCCTTCCTTCGGTGACTAACGATCCCGAGGGTGATGCATCTCGTAGCTCATCCCAAAGTTCTTCAACATCTACCCACCATTCCAATGCACGGTAACAATCAGCAAGAACCGGATTTTGTTCAGTTCCACCAGAAATTTCTCTAAATTTTTCAAGTTTTTTTGCTGCTTCACGCCAACGACCAAGTCGATAAAGGGTGAGGCCAGACATCTCAACTATTTCTGCAACCCCCGGGGCTTGTCTTTCTAACGGGATAAGAATTTTGCGTGCTTCAAAAAAACGCTCTTGTTCGAACGCTTGGCTTGCTTCAACTAAGCGTCTTAAAGCACGGCGCCCATCTTTATTTCCTAAAATTCTCACTAATGATGCTTCTGCATCAGGAAGTTTTCTCGGGCTTGCTGGTAAAAGAGATCTTTTTACGACCGCACTTCTATGTGTCCTTTTCTTAGCTCTGTTAACAGCAGCGTCTGCTTCATAACGTACTTTGTCTCTAGTCGGTTTCTCCTCAATAGCTCTAGCTCGCCTATCTTCATAAGTCGGCTCAGGCCGCGCGTAAGCGGTATTTCTATTTCGCTCGGGAGTCTCTATTTTTTCTGTTACCTCTAACCAGCCAGCACCACGACGAGCAACCCCTCCCCAAGAACTCGGTCCGGCGTTATAAGGTTCACGACGGCGTCGATCGACTTTTGGTTCGCTTTCTCTTTCTCGCCGACGCCGATCTATAGAACTTGATTCTTTAGAGTTTTTATTCTTGGACGACCGGTTATTTGAGTTCTTCTTATTTGCCGGAGAATTACTCTTCGACTGAGGACCATTTCTCTTCTGGGGGCGTCGCTCACGAGAATTTCCTGAAGAAGACATGGCTCAAATCTACTGTCTAGATATCGAGTTAGTTGTCTAGATTCATAGTTGGCTGAAAAAATGAATGAGCGGGACCATTGGTCCCGCTCATTACTTGAGAAATCCGGCGACGTCCTACTCTCCCAGGGCATCTCTGCCCAAGTACCATCGGCGCTGACGGGCTTAACTTCCGTGTTCGGAATGGGAACGGGTGTGTCCCCGTCGCTATCGCCACCGAAAAAATTTGCAATCTCACTCCTTGGAGCAAGTTCACGATCAATTGTCAAAAAATAAAGTCCTCTATGAGTACTCCACAGCAAACACGAACATCAGAATCAAGTATTGATGATAATAACCAAGCCCTCGGCCGATTAGTACCGGTCGGCTGAACACGTTGCCGTGCTTACACCTCCGGCCTATCAACGTGGTGGTCTGCCACGGGCCTTACCCGGTTTCCCGGTGGGAAATCTCATCTTGAAACGGGCTTCCCACTTAGATGCTTTCAGCGGTTATCCCTTCCGTAGGTAGCCAACCAGCCATGCTCCTGGCGGAACAACTGGCACACTAGAGCTACGTCCATCCCGGTCCTCTCGTACTAGGGACAGCATTTCTCAAATTTCCTTCGGCTGCAGAGGATAGGGACCGAACTGTCTCACGACGTTCTAAACCCAGCTCGCGTACCGCTTTAATGGGCGAACAGCCCAACCCTTGGGACCTGCTTC
>Ga0208127_1000329_pt1 | contig 24277 bp, 11 predicted proteins | sample ETNtaG_6_FD_185751 | JGI IMG/M metagenome (GOLD analysis project Ga0208127, IMG submission 185751) | Marine microbial and viral communities from oxygen minimum zone, Eastern Pacific Ocean - ETNP201306SV45 (SPAdes) (version 2) | ecosystem: Environmental > Aquatic > Marine > Oceanic ... | reverse complement strand
CTCTTCTGCGCTCCATTCTAGAGTATACGTGTTGAATTCTTTACAGGCATTTAGCTGCTCGATATATCCGTGTTGGTCTGTTCCGCCAATTTTCCCAGCAGAGAGAGCAGCGTTATGAAGGCTTGTTACAATGATATCTTCATCATAACCAACGTGCTCCATAATATCAATTTCCCCGCTTAGCGGCCAGTTCCCATATTCCCAATCCGTAGGTAAAGCCCAAAGGGCGCTCCATGTTCCTCTTCCAGGTGGTAATTTTGCTTTAATTTCAAATCTTCCGTACTTCCAACTGTTTTTTGTTTTAATTCGTGAACTGGTATAATTAGATCCTCTGTAGGCCTCTTTATGAGATTCAATGATTAACTTGCCATCTACAATTCTAACATTTTGAGCTCTATCTGTATAGTATTGAGATTCATTATTACCCCATCCTCCTCCGGTAACCCAGTTGATTTCATTATCTATTCTAACTAAAGGAGGATCCGTGATTATTTGTTTCAGTTCCTTGTTTTTAAAGTATGTTCCTTGAAGTCCTGGTTTTCCATCGGGTGTAAATAGATGTGAGTTAGGTACTAATCTTTTTGAGAATTTTTCACTTTCCCACCCAAGAACTATTGCTTCTCCGCCAGTTTGTTCAAAATACTCAATCTGTATAGTATATTTTTTATTTTTTTGAAGCTTTATCACACCTTGTTTTTCTGTTGCAGGTTGGGGTTTCCAGCTATCAATTATTATATTGTTATCGACATATAGCCTTACTCCATCATCAGAAATAAGGTAGAAAGTATACTCAGTGTTATAGTCTGTTTTAATTTCTCCTTCCCAGCGAACTGAAAAATTATCGCTTGGAAAATTTTCAGGTACAAAATATGGCGAACTATGTCCATACTCTTTGAAAGATGGTGCCCCTGTTCCCAGGTCAAACGTCCAATTTGACCTGTCCAATTTGTCACCTTCGAATTCATCCTGCCAAACAAGTTCCCAGTCTCCATCATTGGAAATTGTTTTTGTAGAGCATGAACAAAAAAATATAAGTATGTAGATACAAGAAAGAGTTCTGGTTGAGTACTGGAACAAAGTAATTTAAATATTTATATGCTAGTTTTGTGTGCTGGATCTGATAACTATTTCAACAGGGACCATTGAAAATTGTCGAATTATTTCATTGCTATCGTTTACCATGTTTTCAATCGTTCGGATTGCTCTTTTCCCTAGGATGTCAAAGTTGGTTGCAACGGAAGTCAGCTCTGGAGTAAAATTGTCACAAAAGGATAGATTATCGTAACCAGCAATTATAAAATCTTTAGGAATTTTGTAACCTGCTTCTAAGGCTTCCTTCATAAAGCCAAAACAAGTATGGTCATTGCATCCAAAAATTGCCATGTTAGGAATGTTTTTCTTTTTATAGTCATTAAAGGCATCTCTTCCAGATTCACTGCTAAAATCACCCTTATATTCCCATACAAGTTTTAAATCTTCTTTTTCACTGATATGGTCTACGAAACCATTCTTACGGAAAACTGCATCTACAGCATCTCCAGGACCGGAAACAATACCAAAATTTTTATATCCTTGCTCTTCAAAGTGTTTTGCGATCATATATCCACCGCTATAAGAGTCAAATGAGACCGTATCAATGGTGGGGTTTTTCATTGGCGTAAGAGAAATAATTGGATATTTCCCAACTCCTTGCCGTATTCGTTTGTAGTCAATTTTTTCTAAATTAGGCAAGAAAAGACATATCCCACTATATTTTTTACTGAGATTTATAATATGCTGTACAGGATCATCGCTATGCTTTGCAAGATTTACAAAAACAATATCAGACTCAGAGTTTTTACTTGAATTGTAAAAGCCGTTAAATAAAGACGAGTAAAACTCACCCTGATGTACTTCTGTGACAAGAGCGATTGTTAATTGCTCTTCATTGTTCAGTTCTCCAATAAAAGGATATCCTAATTTCCTAGCTGAAGCATAGATTTTCTCTTCATTTTTGGAATATCTTCTCTTATTTCGGCGAAGAGCCCTAGAAACTGTGGCAATGGATAATCCAGTATCATCTGCTACTTGTTTTAATGTTGTACGCACTAATCTTTTTGTTATTTATTGTAGGTATATAATGAAAAAAAGTATCAAATAATTACGTGTATTGCAAATTTTTTTCACCATTTTGAAAATTTTTTGAAAAAAGATTGCATTTTTTTGGCATAATAGATTATCTTTTAGTGGTTGGAAGAACTGTATGTGATTCTAATCATATGTTACTTTATGATTTTTTCATAAACTTAAGTTAAGTCTTAAAAATTAATTTAAAGGAGCAATTATAATGAGTAAATGGATAACAACTTTTTTATTTGTTTTAATGCCAGTACTGTCTTTTGGGCAGATGATCAATGATTTTGATACAGAGTTAGATCCAACTTATTTTGGTGTAGAAAACTCTGATAATGCTGATCCAGCACTTAGTAATACCACATTAAGCACTGTCTCTCCGGGGCATGACAGTCCAGGAGCCCTACAAATTGAATACAGTGTGCATAATAGCGAAGGCTGGGGCGGTTATACGAAGCTTTACCATTATGCAAATCCATTTGGTGGTGATACTGGATCTCCTGTAGAAGGAACATGGATGCTAGCGCCTGTAGCAGGTGCTTTACAGGTTGGCCCTGAAGCTGGAAGCGGTGAGTGGTGGTCTAGCTCTGAGGATGATGTAACCACAAGAGCATGTTATTTTGACGACCATTATGTTTTTAATGCAGATGGTTCTTTCCAAAATGTATTAGGTGATGAAACTTGGTTAGAAGGCTGGCAAGGTGTGGATGCAGATCAGTGTGGTGCGCCTGTTGCTCCCCATGATGGTTCTAATCCTGCAACATGGGAATATGATGAGGCAACTGGCGAGGTTACATTAACTGGTTTAGGTGCATATTTAGGACTTCCAAAGGCAGTGAACGCTGGAGAATTACCGAATGTAGATGTTCCTGAATCTGTTACTTATAATGTTACTATGGAAGAAGATATGATGACTGTAGTGATTGAAGCAGGCACAGGAGTCTTTTGGACTTACAAGCTAGTTGCTCAAGCTCAAGACACTCCTCTTTCTGGTACCTGGATGTTAGCCCCAGAAGCAGGAGCTTTGCAGGTTGGTCCTTCAGCAGGAAGTGGTGAGTGGTGGTCAAGCTCTGCTGACGATGTTACAACAAGAGCTTGTTTTTTCGATGATCAGTATGTTTTAAATGCAGATGGCTCATTCCAAAATGTGTTAGGCGATGAGACCTGGTTAGAAGCATGGCAAGGTGTGGATGCAGATCAGTGTGGTGCGCCCGTTGCTCCTCATGACGGTTCGAATGCTGCGACATGGGAGTACGATGCCGCTACCGGTCATATCACCTTAACTGGAGTTGGAGCTTATATGGGTCTTCCAAAGGCAGTAAATGCTGGAGAATTGCCAAATGTTGATGTTCCTGAGTCTGTAACCTATTCTGCTACCATGGATGGAGATATGATGACATTAGTTATTGAGTGTGGAACAGGCGTTTTTTGGACATTTAAATTGGTTAGCTCTCAAACCGCCCTTGCTGCTATCGGTCAAAATAATGATAATTACTTTTCATTATTAGAAATGAGACCTCGCGATGGTGAAGGACCATGGGATTGGTCTGGTTATGACAGCCTGTCTTTTTCTTACAATAATACAGTTGCTCAATGTGATAACAATGGTAATTGCGGAGATGCTGCTCCGGGTCGTGTACATTTAAGACTGAACCTTAGTGACTATGGAGATATAGCTGATCCTTCTAATTACACAGATTTAGGAGAGTACTATTACTCTTTCCATTATCTTTTAGACAGTGAGCCTGGTTGGAATACTGTTACTCTTCCACTAGTTAGAAATGATGATTGGAATGGGAATGGATTTAACTTAACTGGTTGGGCAGGCACGACTGGAAATGGAGAGCTTGATAAACACGCTATTGGAGGTTTTCATTTTGAATTTTCTGTAAGTGGTGGAGGAGAAGGTGATTATGTAACGGGTACAATTATCCTGGATAATTTTACACTTACAGGTTCTTTGAATCAGCTTACAAATCCAGGATTCGAATTACCAGATCTACAAGATGATGGAATGGGCTGGGGTTCAGCTATTGGCGGAGGCCATGCCGAGGTAGTTACAGATCCTGCAATGGCTTATAGTGGTGATAACTATCTCAGTATTGGCGTAACCGATAATTGGGCGGTATTTTACACCGAAGACACAATACCTGCTCAGTTTGGTGAGACATGGCGTCTAAGTGGTTTTGGGAAACAAGTACTTGGAGATAATGTCGAGGGCGCTGGTGCTGCTTTTAAACTAGAAGGAAAAGATGCAGCTGGCAATATTCTTGGTACTTCTGGTGATGTGTTTTTACCGTTGACAACTGAATGGGAAGAGCATTCCATAGAATTCGTTATGCCGGAAGGGGTTGAAACAGTTACAGCTGTAATTGTTGCTTCAAGATGGGATGGCGTTGAAGTTGATTATGCTTTCGATAATATGTTTTTAATGAGTATGGGAGTTTTAGATGTAATCCCTCCTGTTGCGGTGGAAGACATCGGAGCGGTTCCTGCTTCTTATTATAATTTAGTAACTTGGTCTGATATTGCAGGGGAAGAAGGTGAAACATATCATGTGTATGCAAGCACTTCACCAATCACAGATGTCACTGACCCGTCGGTTGATGTCGTTGCTACAAATGTGTTAGAAGGAAGTCAGGCTGCTGTACATTACTTATTTCATCCATTGGAAGATACAGATGTAACCTATTATTACGCTGTTGCTTGTAAAGATGCTTCTAATAATGTAGGTCCTGCGGGAGCATCCCAAAGTTCTATTACAAATGGAGCGAAAGGTGTACCAACAATCTCTTTAAATCCCCCAACAGCATTTGCTGCAGATGGAGATTTAACAGAATGGTATGATAGTGGTATTGAACCTTTCATGATTGGTGCAACAGAAAATTCATATGGAACACCAAATGTTGGTATGGGTACCGTTGATGATGACAACGACTTGCATGGTACATTTTATGTCGCAGTTGATAATGATTACTTATACATAGCTGCTGAGGTTCTAGATAATGTTGTGAATAATGATCAGTCTGGAGGTTGGTGGACCTCGGATGTTGTACAAGTATGTTTAGGACTATATGATCAAAGAGGTGCAAAGCATGTAGGTATGCAGAGAGGTGAAGAGCCAGACTATAAAATGTATTTTCTTCCAGATGGTGCCTACTCAGATAATGGTGCAGGTATGCTAGCTGAACATGCAGATGGAAATTATTTCCATGAAGTATTTAACCCTGACTATGTTTTTGAATTTAGAATTTCTCTTGATGATATTTTAATTGATGATGATGTTAGATTAACTCCGGCAAACGGGATGAGGACTCCTTTTGAGCCAATGATTCATGATAATGATGGGGATGGATGGGAAGGTCAGTTAGTACTTTCAGCGACCAATGATGACATGGCGCACCAAACATGTGAGGTTTGGTCCAACACGTGGATTGGTGATCAAGCTACGATGGTAAGTACTGATGAAGATATTGTTGTAAATGAATTTGCTCTTCATCAAAACTATCCGAACCCGTTTAATCCGCAGACAACGATTAAGTTTTCACTACCTGAGTCTCAGTTAGTAAACTTATCTGTTTACAATATGTTAGGTCAGCAGGTTATGACCCTGGTAGATAGAGAATTACCAGCGGGTTATCACACTGCTAAATGGTACGCAGGTGACATTGCATCAGGTGTATACATTTACAAACTTACTTCAGGTAATAAAAGTCTCACTCAGAAAATGTTATTAATGAAGTAAATAAGATTGCTGAAAGGATGGGCAGTTTAAACTGCCCATCCTTTTTTATATCCAACATATTCAATTATTTCTTTATCTTTAAAGCTTAATTCTATAATATAAATTATATAATGAAAAAAATCTTAGGCTTACTTTTCTTACTTTCATTTTTATTCGCTCAAACTACTGGAAAAATTTCTGGTGTTGTAGTGGACAAAGATAAAAAAGACGCCCTTCCAGGTGCGAATATTTACATAATTAATTCTGCCTATGGTACTGCTTCTGATGGAGAAGGAAGATTTACTATTATAAATATTCCTCCAGGTAAATACACTTTGAAAGTAGACATGATAGGATATAAATCAGTTCAATTAGACGAGCTTATAGTTTCCGTAAACAGGACAACATCTCTTGATATTGAAATGGAGTCTACTGTGATTGAAGGCGAGGTTGTTACCGTTGAAGTATCTAGGTTAACTCAAAAAAAAGATCAGACTGGCACCATTAAAAATATCTCAAGCGAGGAAATAGATGCTCTACCAGTAGAAAATATTGGGAATGTAATTAATATGCAGGCGGGAGTGGTAAATGGCCATTTTCGTGGAGGAAGAAATACAGAAGTTACTTATATGATAGATGGAGTGCAGGTAGATGAATCTTATGGTGGTGGGAGTGCAGCGGTTGATGTACAGCCTGAAGCCGTTCAAGATTTGGAGGTGATTACAGGTACGTTTAATGCTGAATATGGACGAGCTATGAGTGGAGTAGTAAACATGGTCACCCGTGATGGCGGTCCTAAATTTGAAGGTTCAATATCTGGAGCATCATCATCTTTTTTTACGAATAGTACTGATAGTAATGGCGATGATGTATTCATTGGATTATCTCCTAGCCTCAATCGAAGTGAAGATTTGAAATTTAGTCTTGGTGGTCCTGTTATAGGAGATAAAGTTACCTTCTTCACAAATTTTCGAAAGCAAAATAATAGAGGCCACCTGAATGGTTATCGCCTTTTCACGGTTACAGATAGCAGTGATTTCTATTCCGATAATCCTTTGGAATGGAATTCATCTAAATCTGGAGACCGATCCTACGTACCTATGAATACGGGTGATAATACATCTGCACTATTAAAAATTGGGTTTAATTTTATCAAAGGAGTACGTTTTTCACTTCTAAATTCCTACAGCGATGATACTTGGTATTGGTATGATCACTCTATGAAGTATAACCCCGATGGTAGAGTAGGAAGCCACAAGAATACTTTTTACTCAGCGTTTCAAGTAAATCACATGATAACTCCAAAGTTTTTTTATGAGCTGAAAATAGCCTACATGAAAAATAAGACAGGAACTTATCTTTATGAAGATTCACTAGATACAAGATATGTACATGATAAATATTTAGAAAGTTATGGCTCTGGATTTTTTACAGGAGGCCAACAAAAAGAACATACAAAGCATAGAGATTTAGACCAAACTATAAAGTTTGATGTTACTTGGCAGGCCAATCATAATCACAGTTTTAAATTGGGATTAATGGGAATTTCGCACGATGTGAAGCATAAATGGCAAATGATTAGAAATAAATATGATGGGCAATCTGATTTAAGTGTTTATGAGCCTGAAGTTTTTGGTGACTCAACAGTATATGCTGATATTTTTGAAGTAAAGCCCAAAGAAGCCGCAGCATATATCCAGGATAAAATGGAATTCGAGAATATGGTGATTAATTTTGGTATACGTTATGATTATTTTGATCCAGCTAGTTATTATCCCTCTGATCGTAGAAACCCAGCTAACCAACTGGTATTGCCGGATTCCATGATGTCTACTCAAATAGACGCACCTGTAATTGATCAAATAAGTCCTAGAGTGGGATTTGCATATCAACTTGGTGGTCAAGCCGTGCTCCACTTTAGTTATGGCCATTTTTTCCAAATGCCCCCTTTATACTCAATGTATCAAAATAAGAGCTTTCTCATAGGTCCAAGTGATTATTCAACTACGATGGGAAGTGTTCTTCTTGAGCCTGAGAAAACCATTACATATGAAATAGGTTTATGGCAAGAATTAACTCGAGGTGTGAATTTAGATGTAGCTCTATTTTATCGAGATATCTATAATTTGTTGAGCACGAAAATCATTTCAACCTACAACCAGATTGAATATGGTTTGTATAGTAATAAAGACTATGGCAACGTTCGAGGGTTGGAGGTTACTGCAGATTTAGGATATGGATCCTTAAAAGGAATGCTGAACTATACATTGCAGTACACAAGAGGCAATGCAGATAATCCAACTCAGACATTTGATAGAGCAGGTAATAATATGGATCCAGTGAATCGTTTTATACCTATGAGCTGGGATCAAAGGCATACGCTAAACGGGACTCTGATGATGCTTGGACCTAAATATGGTGGAACCGTAACAGCCTATTATAATTCAGGCTCTCCTTATACTTTTTCACCTCAAAGTGAAAGTGTCCTATCTAGAATTAATTTATACCCAAACAATGATTATAAACCATCTACATACACAGTTGATGCAGCTCTTTACTATAATTTTAAATTATTTGATAGGTTTTCTGCAAAATTAGATTTAACTATTTACAACTTATTAGATAGATTAAATGAAAACGGTGTGGATAGCGAAACAGGTCGAGCATATACTGCAGTTATTCGAGAAACCGACTATGCAGGGCACAGAAGCGACTTCAATGAATTTGAAGATCGCATTAAAAATCCTTCGATGTTTTCATCTCCTAGATCATTAAAGCTAGCTCTAGGAATTAATTTTTAATGAATATAAAAACCACTTTTACATTTCTTTTTCTGCTTACCCTTTTTGTAGATACTATTTTTTCTCAGGGTAAACCTTATGAAGGTCCAGAGGATCCAGCTGGAGACATTGCTGCTGAAAAAGAGGGGTATATGACAGGAAATAGAGTTTTTATCTATTTTAGAAATACAACTGAACTTTCAGACTGGCCCAGAGTAAATGTATCAAAATGGCCTAATAATCCTGATGGTTTGAAAATGACAGATGGTATTGGCCTATTAATTGGTGCAAAAGTTTATATTGAAGATGATGGCGATCCTTCGACTGTCGATACTATCCCCATTACGGAATTACCTGAATTACTTAACCCAAATAATGAAAGGCATACACTATATTACCTTCAAACTAGTTACCGCGAAGAGATGGATTTAGATCCTACTGGAACTGTAGAATGGGGATTTTACCCAGTGTTTGGATATTTTGATGAAACAGGCGAATATCCAGCTTTATCAAATTTACCTAATTCGTGGCCAGTAAATGGTTGGCCTTCAACAGGGCTTGCTACCAAATGGCCAGGAGAGTGGAACGGAAGATTTGGCAGGGGTGTTACTTACGCTGATCAAGAATCGTATTATGTGGTAAATGATGCTCAGGATCAAGAGTATCTTGGATCAGAGGATAATGTCAAATACTACCCTAGACCCGGGCATTACATTGGAGATTTAAAACCGGATGTGACTATTCAACCAGGTGCTCCATGGGGAGGATTAGGATTACGTGTTTCAGTAAGAGGTTTTCAATGGAATAATCCTCAAGCAAGAGATGCTATTTTTTGGGAATACTCTATTGCAAATGTATCAGATTATGACCTTAGGGATGTCGCTTTTGGATATTGGCTAGATAACTCAATTGGTGGAGATGGTGATGACGACCTCGGCTATTTTAATAAGCAAGAGGATATGGCTTACTCCTGGGATATAAATGGAGTGGGAGCCGGTGGACTTCCTACAGGAGTAATGGGATTTGCATATTTAGAAAGTCCTGGATTAGCCTATGATTTTCAAGATAATGATAATGATGGTTTGGTTGATGAAAAGAGGGATAATGAAGCAACTGCTTTAATTGGACCAACCGATGGTATCAATGATTTAAATGCTTTTTTAGAATTTTATAAATTAAATGTTGAGGATTTAAAAGAACATTGGGATGCAGATGAAGATCAAGATTGGGAAGACGGAGAGGATGCTAATGGTGATGGGATTTATCAGATTTCAGAAAATTATGGAGATGATATTGGCATCGACGGTGTTGCTCCTGGGGAATTAAATTACACCGGACCTGATTTAGATGGTAGTGAAGGTAACCACAAACCAGACTTCCTTGAGGGTGTTGGTTGCGAACCTAACTTTAATACTACAGATGTTTCAGAATCTGACATGGTGGGTCTAACTACTTTTCGGATGTTTCCAATTCCAAGTCATGCTCCTTCTAATGAAACAACCTGGTTTAAAAACGATGAAGCTATGTGGGGTCTGATTGGTGTTGATTCCTTGGAAGAATATCTTGATAATGTATCCAACTTAGTGGAGGTTTTTGCTTCAGGGCCTTTCCCTCTTTATCAAGGTAGGGTAGAGAGAATATCTATGTCCGAATTACATTCTTATGATCCACTTGAGGGGCTGAGTTCGGATGATCACACGGCCCCTGCATTATATGAATTAAAGAGGATTGTACAAGTTATTTACGAAAAAGATTACCGATTTGCTCAACCTCCTAAAATGCCTACGTTAACTGCGACTGCTGGAGATGGTAAAGTTATTTTAACATGGGATGACATCGCAGACACAAAAACAAGAGATCCCTTTGTTGGAAATATAAACGACTTTGAAGGATATAAGGTTTATCGCTCAACGGATAAATATATGTCAGATCCCGAAATTATCACAGATGGATATGGAACACCTATGTTTAAAAAGCCTATATATCAATGTGACTTAGTAGATGGTATTTCTGGCTTTACAGATTTTGGCTTAGTTAATGGGGCTGGATACAATTTAGGAGGAGAAACAGGAATTACTCATATTTTTGTTGATAATACAGTTCAAAATGGTAGAACGTATTATTATGCAGTAGTGGCATATGATTTTGGTGCACCCAACATTGGTCCAGGAATTGCGCCTTCAGAAAATAATGCGGTGATAGAACTTGATGAAGCTGAAGAAATTCGCTCTATTGGAAAAAATGTAGCAGTTGTTGTTCCTCACCCAAGAGCAGCTGGTTACGTTCCACCTGAAGTCACTATTGAAGAAACAGAATTACTTGGCACGGGATCTGTGGAGCCTTTAATAAGAGCTCAAGGAGCATTGAAACAAGGTCATCAGTATGCTCTTACCTTTCTAGCAGATACAATAGCAAGTATAAGTGGTTATGATTATGGATTTCAATATATAACCAATGGAATCCAAATTTTTGATGAAACAGATAGCACTGTCTTGATTTATTCTGAAGATTCCTCAAAATATGTAGGTCAGAACATAGTTTATAAAGATACTGCTAATTATTGGGTATTAAATAATTCAGAAGAAATTTTGACAGATATTTTTGATGGATTACAATTAGAAATCGAGCCTGAAGAGGTGGAAGCTTCATCTTTGAATTATGAAAAATCTGGATGGATTACTGGCGCTGGTACAATGAGAATCACTCCTACGGTTACAGAAGGTTTACAACTTTCATGGAAATACAATATAACCTTTACGGATGATGATTCTGCATATGTCGGTATTGCTCGTTCAGGTACTATCAGGGATGAAAATGGTACATCCATTGGTTCAAATAAAATAACTCAACCAGCAGTAAACTTTTTTGTTCAAAATATGTCGTTTATAGATACCTCTACTGGCCAACATCCTATTATGGATGTTGTTGTTCAGGATGTAAATGATAACGATATTGTGGATATAGGAGTAGATAGGTTCTTTGTTGGGGCAACGGTGGGATCAAGGTGGCGAGCAACAGCATTTATCATGGATTTTCAGCTTGATTCTGGAGCAAATTACCCTCCGTCAGAGTCTTCTTATCAAGTTGATTATAATAGACCTTATTTTTCTACAGATACAATTCGTTTTTCTGTAGAACAAGAGAATGCTTTAGATTTATCTATTGTTCAATCTGATTTAGATAGTATAAGGGTTGTACCCAATCCGTATGTAATGACCAATATGATGGAGTCAGCCGTCTCGAACCCTTTTTTAAATCAACGTAGAAAAATTATGTTTACTCACATACCTGCAAACTGTATTATTAAGATCTTTACTGTAAGTGGTGTCTTGGTAGATGAAATAATTGTTAATAATGAACCAAGTAATGGCATTATTCATTGGGATATGTTGACTAGGGAAAATTTAGAAGTTGCAGCTGGTATGTATGTTTATCATATAGATGCTTTGGATATTGGTGAAGAAAAACTTGGAAAATTTGCAATAATTAAATGATGATTAACTTACTTAAATCTATCTTGATAATGATTAGTTTAATTTGTTCGAATGTATTTGGACAAACGATTAATCGTTATGGAACAACGGCTGCCAACTTTTTAGAAATAGGTGTTGGAAGTCGGGCTACCTCCATGGGAGATGCGTATGTGGCTGTTGCAAATGATGTTTCATCCATATATTGGAATCCTGCTGGACTTTCAAATGTCTCCAACTCTTCAGCATTGTTCATGGTTCAACCTTGGTTGGTGGATATTGACATGTTGTTTGCAGGTGGTGCCGTAGTGGTACCCAATGTAGGCGTGTTAGGACTAGGTATTACTCATTTAGATTATGGAGAGATGGACGTTACCAATTTGGAATATCAAGATGGAACTGGGGAGAGGTTTGGAGCATCAGATATGGCTGCTACCTTCACGTTTTCTAGAAAAATTGTTTCATGGTTTTCTTTTGGTTCATCCATGAAATACATAAGCTCTAATATTTGGCATAGCTCCGCAAGTGCTTTTGCTGTTGATTTAGGGGTTTTAGTAAATACAAAGTTTTTTTCTTTTACGGGTAATGATAAGGACGGAATGAATATAGGTATGAGTATATCGAATTATGGCACTAGAATGCAATATGATGGTATTGATAGCTATCAGCCTATAGATATTTCTGAATTTGAAGAGGGTAATTATGGAGATGTAGCAGGACAGTTTAGAACTTCTGAATGGGAATTACCTTTGATTTTTAGAATTGGATTTGCTTTAAAGCCAATTGTATCAAATATGATGAACCTTACTATATCTGCGGATGCATTACATCCCAATAATAATGCTGAATCGGTGAATATTGGAGCTGCTTTGGATTATAAAATTCCTGGTTTTGGGCAGGTGAGTCTTACCTCTGGCGCTAAAAATGGTATGAAAAGTATTAATAGTGATGGAAATGACTTTAGCATCACATTTGGTATTGGTGCAAAAATGTTTTATTTAGCAAATAAATCACTTTCTATTGATTACACGTATAAACCTATGGGTATTTTAGGTAACGTTCAAATGTATACAGTTGGTGTTTCTTTCTAATGATATGTAATGAGATTCACTTACTTTCTTTTTATTTTATTCCTCTTTCTTAGCTGTGCTAAAAAGCCCTCTATTCCCGAGGAAGTAATTCTTGCTCGAGTTGGTGAGAAAATAATAACAATTCAAGATTTTATCAGAAGATCAGAGTATACTATACGTCCAGATTATTGTAGACAAGATAATTATATTCACAAAAAAATTGTTTTGAATTCATTAATTGCAGAGAAATTGACTTCACTTGAGTTTGAAAAACAAAATTCTAAATTTCAATCTGAAGATTCAGAAAAATATTTTAAAGGCAGAAGAGAGCAGGCAATGAGGCAGATGTTGTACTTTGATGAATATTTTTCGAAAGTAAATATACCTCCTGATAAAATACAGAGTAATCTAAAATTGGCTAGCAGAAGAGTTAATCTTCAATTTTTAAATCTTCCTGACGAAAGCATAGCAAAGAAAGTACAAGAATTAGACAGGCAAGGAGTTCCTTTTGATTCAATCCATAGCGTTATTTGGGGTGGAAAAGCACCAAATAAAGAGATTGGATGGTTTGATCGTGAGCAGGACTATATCCATAAAGCAGTTTTTGCAACTAATGTAAAAAAAGGAGATTTGTTGGGTCCATTTCTTACAGATGAAAACACACATGTTTTGTTAAAAATCAATAGTTGGACTGAAAGTGTACCTCTTACTAGCTCTGATCAAAATCTATTATGGAAAGACATTGACGAAAAATTGACCGAAAATAAAGCAAAAAAAGAATATTTATCATGGGTAGAAGAATTAATGTCTAATAAAAAGATTAACTTTTATTCAGAGATTTTTTATAAATATGCGGAGCACGCAGCAGATTACTTTTTCAAAATGGATTCAGCCAAGAAACAAATGTTTAATCAAGTTCTATGGGATGATCCGGAGATTGATAACAACAGTTTTTCTTATAAAGAGAATAAACTAAGCGAGGATGAAATTATCTTTGATTATGAAGGTAGTCCTTGGTCAATTAAAAAGTTAAATCAACAATTACAGTCACATCCATATGTGTTTAGAAAACGTAAAATGAAACGAAATGAGTTTCCTGAGCAGCTTCGATATGCTATAGCAGATTTAATGCGAGATATGGAGATCACAAAGACAAGCTATAATAAAGGCTACAATAACCGTTGGAATGTTAAGGCCTATGAAGAAATGTGGAAAGATGTGCATAAAAGCAAAACCTATTTATCTTCATTAAGGAAGGAGAGTAAAGAAATAGAAAATCAGGATGCATGGCTTCATTTTATGAATCCCAAGATAGATTCCTTACAAGAAAGGTATTCTGATAAAATTCAAATAAATATGGATGCTTTTGAAAAGATTAAATTAACACAGACAGATATGATGGTAATACAGAGGGGAGTACCTTATCCAATTATAGTTCCATCTTTCCCTATCATTACTTCTGATAATAAATTGAATTATGGAAAAACATTTAATTAGTAAAGTTTTAACTATCCTTGTTTTATCTAGTTGTTTTGCATACTCACAATTTTATCGAGGGGCTGAACTGAGAACTTTAGAGCCGGTTTTGTATGGAAAATTTGAAGCCCGTTATAAGCCTGCTCAGGGGGAAGGTTTAGTTTCTTCTTTTTTTGTCTATAATGATGACTTCCCCAACACTAGCTGGGTTGAGGTTGATGTGGAAATTTTAGGCAGATTCCCAAATATTGTAGACATGAATGTCATTACAACAACAAGTCACCTTAGAACTCATTATCTATCTATGGATACTCATTTAGGTTTTTATGTATATGGTTTTGAATGGACTCCAGATTATGTTGCCTGGTTTATTAATGGAGAGGAAGTCTACCGCCAAACAGCAAATCACATAGCAGACTTAATACATCCAGCAAAAATTATGATGAATATTTGGAATCCAACATATGAAGACTGGGTTGGTATTTGGGATGATAGAGTCCTTCCAAGGTTTGCATTTTATGATTGGGTTCGATATGCCTCCTATACTCCTGGTAATGGAGATACAGGAACCGATAATAATTTTACTTTTCAATGGCAAGATGATTTTGATGCATTAGATAATAGTCGATGGGAAATAAGCGATAATCATACCTGGGGAGGGAATCAGGCTCTTTTTATTGAAGAAAATGCTATTTTTGATAATGGCCAGCTTATACTTTGCCTTACAGATGATGAAAATATTGGATATCAAGATCAAGAAAAACCCCATTTGTTATGGGCAAGAGCAGAGGCTGACTCAATCATTGTGCAGTTTAGCGAAGAATTAGATCCAGAAACTTCACAAAATGTAGGCAGTTATACTATCCCAGGAGTTACTATAAATTCAGCAGTCTTGATGGATAATCAGCGTACAGTTCATTTACATGTGTCTGACATGATCTTAACTGATACGTATACTTTATACATCATAGGCATAAAGGATGATGCAGATCCTCCTAACACCCAAGTAACTCAATCAGTTTCATTGGATATGCCTGATCCAATTTCTTTTCCGTTAAAAGTAAATGTTGCAGGCGAAGAGTATAATGATTTTTTGCCAGATCAACTGTGGTCTTCCTCTGTTGAATATGGACATATGAATGGGAATTACCAAATTACAGAGGAAACTATTGGCAATACACTTGAAGAAACTATCTATCAAACTAGTTTGAATAGGGTTGTGTCTTACAAAGTGCGAGTGCCGAAAGGTATATATTCAGCAGTATTAAAACTTTCAGAAAATCATTACAATGAAATAGGTGTTCGATCTTTTGATGTTTTTGCTGAAGATTCTTTATGGATATCAAATTTAGACGTGTTCAGCCAGTCCAACATACATACTGCGTTCGATACAATGCTAAATGCAATAAGGGTTGAAGATGGTATACTCGATTTATATTTTTCTGCTGTAAACTATGGAGCAGGTTACGAATACGCAGGTCCTTTTTTGAACGGATTAGAGATTCATCTCCTTGAAGAGCTCTCAATCAATTCAAATCATCCCAAAGATTATTTATTATCCAAACCTTTTCCAAATCCGTTTAATAATCAACTTTCCATTCCTATAGAACTGGTTAGGAAATCCTATGTTGAAATCGATGTATTTAATATCAATGGTCAGCGAATAAAAAACATATATAGCGGCTCACTTTTACCTGGATATCATAATCTAACATGGAATGCAAAAAAAGCTGCAAGTGGGATCTATTTCATTCAACTAAACATCAATAACAAGAACGAATATGAAAAAACAATTTTGCTTAAATAAACTTTTATTTCTTATCTTTTTTTCTACTTTAATTTTTTCTAAGCCTTACAAAGGGGGAGAGTTAAGAACCGAAGATTCTTTTCGATACGGGAGATTGGAAGTACGAATGAAATCTGCTTTTGGTAATGGAGTGGTTAGTTCTTTTTTTACCTATAATGACTTTTGGGAAGATGGGCTTGATAATAGCTATTGGAATGAAATTGATTTTGAGTGGTTGGGTAACTATGATGATAAAGTCCAAACTAATCTTATAATTCAAAATGAGTGGGATTTGCCAGAACTTGTTGATTTAAATATTAATCCTCATGAAGATTTTCATATCTATGCAATTGAATGGACTCCCTTAAATGTTCATTTTTTTATTGATGACCAATTGATTCGATCTGTAGCTAATTTTTATACAGATTCGTTGTATCACTATCAAAAGCTCATGATGAATATTTGGCAGCCCACATATGAAGATTGGGTTGGTGAGTTTGACTCTAGTATTTTACCAGTTTATGCATTTTATGATTGGGTAAAATACTATGCTTATGTTCCGAACTCAGGTAATGCGGGTACAGATAATGATTTCATTTTAATGTGGACAGATGATTTTGATTATTATGATGCATCCCGATGGGATAAGGCAAATCATACATGGGATGGTAATAATTGTGATCTTATTTATTCAAATGTTGTTTTTGAATATGGCTATTTAATTTTGTGTCTTACTAATTCAACTAACACAGGATATAATGGGGATCCACTCACAGTTCAATTAGACCCCTTACCAAAGACTTTTTCTATTGGATCCCCATTTCCAAATCCTTTTAATAATAATGTAGTTTTACCTATTAACAGCAGGGAATCGGGCGTAGTAGAATATTCTATTTTTGATATAAAAGGAGAAAAAGTAATGTCTTCAAAAAGTTTTTTTATTGATAAAGACATTAAGCAGATTTCTTGGAATGGAAAAAGATCAAATGGGAAAGAAGTTTCTTCTGGAACCTATTTTTTTCAGATCAAAAATAAAAATCATTCTAAAATTAGAAAAGTATCCTATTTGAAATGAGTTTTTCATTTTACGCTAACATTTTATAATGGTAACAAATACATGAAATATTTTTTTGGTGTAGTCACGCTTTTTTTTAGTTTTTTATTTTCTAACAATTTGCAAGTTGAGCAATATAAACTAGAAAATGGGATGACTGTAATGTTAAATGAAGACAAAGAAGCTTCTGGAGTTTATGGAGTGGTAATTGTGAAGGGAGGTGGGAAGCAAGACCCTTCAGATGCTACTGGGATTGCTCATTATCTTGAGCACATGTTATTTAAAGGTACCACGGAATTGGGGACTGTCGACTTCAAAAAAGAAAAAGTGTATCTAGATAGCATTGCTTTACTTTATGATAATCTTGTTTTAACAAAATCAGATGATAAAAGATTAGAAATTCAGAAAAAAATTAATGATCTTAATCTTAAAGCCTCAGAATATGCTATTCCTAATGAATTTGATAGAATATTAGAAGGAATGGGTGGAACAGGTATCAATGCTTTTACAAGCAACGATGTTATAGCTTATTTTAATCAGTTTCCTCCTCATCAGATAAACAAGTGGCTCGAGGTCAACAGCCACAGGTTTATCAATCCTGTTTTTAGATTGTTTCAATCTGAATTAGAGGTTGTCTATGAGGAGAAAAATAGAGCAATGGACAATCCTTTTAGAAAACTAATTGAAGAATACTTTGAACATTTTTGGAAGAACCATCCTTATGGGCAACAAACAGTTCTTGGTACGGTAGATCATCTCAAAAATCCATCTTTAACCAAAATGAGGGAATATTATGATCAGTATTATATAGCCAATAATATGTATCTTTTGTTAGCAGGAAATTTTCAATCAAAAAATATAAAACCTCATATTGAGTCTACTTTTGGGAGGCTAAAGTCAGGACCTACTCCAAAATTTGTCGATGTAGATGAAGAACCTTTTAATGGAAGAGAGGTGGTAAAGAATAGACTTACTCCAGTGCGTTTTGGTATTCTTGGATACAGAGTGCCACCGAATAGTCATGAAGATTCAGAAAAAATTCAGGTAATTAAAAATTTATTAAACAATCGATCTTCAACAGGATTATTAGATCGGTTAAGTATAGAAAACAAGTTAACATCTTCTTCTGCTATAGATGGCTTCGGAGGATCTGATCATGGATCTATGGCATTCGTTTTTATTCCTAAGCTAGTATTGCAAACTTTTCGTGGGGCAGAGAACCAAGTTTTAAAACAAATTGAAAAAATTAAGAGAGGTGATTTTAGTGAGGAGTTTCTGGAGTCTGTTAAGCTTTCTATGATTCAAGATTATGAAACAGGGCTTGAGGATGTGAGTAATCGTCTTTCGTATGCTTTAGAAGTAGTGAACTATGATAAGACTTGGGAAGATATTTTTAATTACCCTAAGTCAATTGAATCCATACAGAAAAGGGATGTGGTGCAAATAGCCAATAAATATTTCAATAATAATTATTTGGTATATCAATCCAGAATGGGGTTTCCCAAAAAGGTAAAGCTAGACAAACCTCCTTTCAAAGCAATCAAAGCAAAAAATTCAGAAAAAGTTTCTTCCTATCGGAAAAAATTAGAAAATCTTTCAGAAGATAAAATTGAATATGATTTTATAAATATTGAAAGAGATATGCATTATGAAGAGATAAGCAATAACTATCATCTTTATCATAATAAGAATCCAAAGAATTCAATTTTCACTATGAAAGTTGAATATGGTATTGGCACTAAAGAAGATCCAGCATTAAAGTATGCGGCAGAGTTGGGTAATATGATAGGTAACGAAAAGTATTCTTTCAATGTGCTCAAGGAAGAGCTTCAGAAAATAGGAGCTACAATTAATTTTTATAGTTCTGGAGATTATTTTGGATTAGATATAAAAGGATTTGACAAAAATTTTGAAAAAACTTTGAGTATGGCCGGTGAATTTTTACAAAACTTGAAAGTTAGAAAAGAGGATAAAAAGAAATTAAAAAAACTGATTCAAAGCAGCACTCTTGAGCGAATGTTTGAAGGAAGAGATGCATCAACGAAAGGAAATGCTTTAAGAGATTATGCTTTGTGGGGACAAAATTCTAATTGGTTAAAACGAGCAACAATTGAAGAAGTCAAAAAGATGGATACAGATTTTTTGTTAGAAAAAATTTCTGCAGCTATGAAATTTGAGACGACTATATTTTTCACAGGAACGTTAGATTTTAATGAAGTGAAAACTTCTGTAAAAAAGAATCTTATTTTAAATAATCAACTAAAAAAATCAAATTCTCCTATTGTGTATAAACAAAAATTAAAGGATAAAAATACTATATATTTTTACAATGATAAAAAAGCTGTACAGAGTCAGATTCATGTCCTCATACCGGGTTCTAATATGGAATTAGATGAACGACTTACTTCCAGAACTTTTAATAAATATTTCGGAAGCGGGATGAGCGCATTAGTTTTTCAGGAGATAAGGGAGTTTAGGTCGCTTGCTTATTCTGCATACGGTGTCTATCAGGTTCCATGGTATTTAGATGGTGAAGGATATTTTAGAGGTTATATGGGTACCCAAACAGATAAAACTGTTAATGCTATAGAAGCATATCTTGGCCTTTTGAGAAATATGCCTGAGAAACCTTTAAGGATGGAAGGGATTAAATCTGGATTATTACAATCACTTGTTACCTCAAAGCCCAATTTCAGATCTTTAGCCCGTACTGCAAGAAATTGGAAACTGCAGGGGTATGATGGCAACCCTAATGTTTTGTATAAAGATAACTATGAATCTATTGATTTTAAAAACGTAGTTAATTTTTATGAGGAAAACCTAAAAGGGAAGCCTTACACCATTGCAATTGTAGGAAATAGAGAAAAAATAGATATGCAAAAGCTTGCTGACTTTGGGGAATTAATTGAAATAGATAAAAACGATATTTTTAATTAATGAGAACGCATTTTCTAGTTATCGCATTCTATAGTTTTATTTTATGTTCTTGTAGTAAGGAAGAGAATAATGTTTCAGTGGATGATCAAACCCCTATTGTTTCTTCAAATTGGGAGATGTTGTGGTCAGATGAATTTGATGGAGAAGAGCTTGATCTTTCTAAGTGGAATAAATTAAGTTGGAAGCCCGGGTGGGTAAATAATGAACTTCAAGCCTATACAGACCGAGACACTAATATTTTTCTAGAAGATGGGTACTTAGTTTTACAGGGGAATATAGAACCTGGTTATTCTGGAACAGATTTTGTTGGCAATAACTATGTTGCTGATTATACATCTGGAAGGGTAAATACTGACAATAAGTTTTCAACCACTTATGGAAGGTTTGACATAAAAGCAAAACTACCAGCGGGGAAGGGATCATGGCCAGCAATTTGGATGCTGGGGGAAAGTATTTCTTCTTTAGGGTGGCCAGAATGTGGTGAGATAGATATTATGGAGCATGTAGGATACGATGAGGGTATGATCCATGGCTCTATACATACAGAAGAATACAACCACATGTATAACACCCAAAGGTCGGGATCAAAGTATGTAGATAATGTAACGGATCAATTTCATGTATATTCTCTAGAATGGAGCCCTTTTTATTTACGATATCTAATTGATGATGAGCCATTCTTTTTTGTTTATAATAACAGCAATGGGGACGATGGCAAATGGCCATTTAATGACCCCCATTACCTGATTTTAAATCTTGCTATTGGCGGTGACTGGGGAGGAGTTCAGGGAATATCTGCAAGTGCATTCCCAATGAAAATGTATGTGGATTATGTTAGAGCATATAAAAAATCGGATAACTATAATTATGTTCAAGTTACATTTAAGGTTGATATGAGCAATGAAAATGTAAACGGATCTGGTGTGTGGTTATCCGGGGGAGATCTTGGCTCTGGACAGCCAGGCGGTATACAAATGTCGATGTCTGAAAACTCAAATATATGGCAAACGACTTTGACTTTAGCTCCAAATGCTTCTTACACGTATAAGTATCGTAATGGATATTTTCCAAATTCTTGGCAAGGAGGCTGGGAAGATGTAGAAGGTAATTGCGGTTTTGGGGAACATAATAATAGATTACTTAATGTTGGAAGTGCAGATACTGTACTCACAGCTCAATGTTTTGGAGATTGTTTAACATGCGAATAATGATTGTTTCAATTTTAGTTTTTGGTTTTACCTTTGCTCAGGGGTTCCTGCATAACATGGATGGGGAAGTTGTTGATGGGAACGGAGAACCTATTTTATTACGAGGATTTGGCCTTGGTGGTTGGCTTGTTCCAGAGGGATATATGTTGCATAATCAAGCTTGGATTGAGGGGTTTGAATCTCCAACAGATATAGAAAACCACGTAATAGATTTGATTGGGCAAGATGAGGCCAACGATTTCTGGGAATTATACAGAGCAAATTATGTCGCCCAAGCTGATATAGATAAAATAGCTGAATGGGGTTTTAATCATATTAGAGTACCATTCCACTATAAACAATTTTATGATTCAACAGGTACAGAGACTCCTATCGGCTACGCTATAGTTGATGAATTAATTACATGGTGTCAGCCTCACAATATCTACATTATTCTTGATATGCACTGCGCTCCAGGAGCGCAAAATGGAGGCCCAATCAGTGATAGCGATGGAATTGCACGTTTGTGGCTTGAGGATAGCTACAAAGAGCTTACAATCCAAATTTGGAAAGAAATTGCAACGTACTATGCGGACCATACTTTAATTGCTGGGTATGATTTGATTAATGAGCCAGTTTTACCAAGTGGTGTTTCCCTAGAAGAGTTTAAACAGTTATATGTAGATATTACGGAAGCAATTAGAGAGGTTGACAATAACCACTTAATTTGGATCGAGGGAAATTGGTATGGAACGGATTTTGCCGGCCTTACTCCACCTTGGGATGATAATATGGGTTATTCGTTCCATAAATATTGGGGGCAAACAGATATTTCAACAATTCAGTCTTACATCAATTTGAGAAATAATTATGGAGTCCCTTTGTGGATGGGTGAGTCAGGTGAGAACTCTAACCATTGGTATTATGAAGTTTTTAAGCTCTTGGAAGAAAACAACATCGGATGGAATTTTTGGACACATAAGAAGGTTGACAAAATTACTAGTCCTTATTCTGCATTGGTTACACCTCAATATCAAGTGATTATAGATTATTTGAGGGGAGTAGCCGGACAACCTGATCCAAATATTGCAGGTATGGGGCTAACCAGCTTTGCGAATAGTTTAAAAATAGAGAATTGTATCACTAGGCCTGGAGTCATTGCTTCTTTAACAGATGCTGAGTATGGAGAAATTTCAAAGCCCTATATCACACATTCGATACCAGGTATTATACCTGCAGCATATTATGATATAGGTGCTCGTGGGTTATCTTATTCGGATAGTGATTATTGGAATGATGGAGATGGAGGTTACAATGACGGTTGGGTTTTTAGAAATGATGGGGTTGATGTTGAAGGCAGTGATGACGATCCCAATATTCCATATACTGTTGGATGGACAGAAGCCGGCGAATGGTTAGGCTATACTATAGAAGATGTTTTGCCAGGTACTTATGATGTAAGCTTTAGCATTTCTGCTCCCGATGCAGGAGGAATATTTTATGCCCAACTCAGTGGTCAGAATTTAGGTGTTATAGATGTACCATCTACGGGAGGATGGTATAGCTGGGAAGATATTCCAAGTCAAAGGATAGAGATAACAGAAGGGGAGAAATTCCTTAAAATCCAAATTGTCCAGGCTGGTTTTAATATACAAAGTGTTACTTTTGACCAGGTCTTAAGTATAGATACTCAAAATCTAAATCCGGATAGTTTTATTCTAGGAAAGCCATATCCAAATCCATTCAACCCTTCCGTAGAAATGAATCTTGTGGTTGATAATTCAGGTACATATCAGATTAGCATTCATAATATTAAAGGCGAGTTAATTAATAACTGGGATGTGAGCTTTACACAAAAAGGAAATCACATTATTCAGTGGAATGCCATGAACTATAGTGGCTCACTTGTGCCTAGTGGAGTATTTTTTATTAGTGTAACGAATCAAAATAAAAGTAAACAGAGAAAAGTATTATTACTTCGCTAGATAGGATAGACATACTAATCTTCTAAAAAGATATTATTATGAAACAAATTTATTTTTGCTACATTTAAGTAATTAATGATTAACGTTTACTTTATAATAGAGAGATTATATATGAAATATTTTTTTCAAGCATTGGTTTTTGGTTTACTGCTCTTTTTTGCGGGCTGTTCTAAAGAGTTTGAGCCATCAGGGCTATCAGACGCGGAGATTATACAAATGATTCAATCTTCTAATTTAGAAGATATCTCGAAAAGTGATCTTCCATCAACTTCTCAAGAGGTTGTAAATCAAGATTATTTTGACTATATGGATGTAGCAACTAGGCAAGCATCAGGCCTTGGATATGAGGTAGCACTCGCTGGGAGAGGACATCGAGTTGGATCTAGGCATGAGATATATTTCAATTTGGAAGGAAGGAAATTAGATCCAAATGATTGGGGAAATAAGCGTGGTTGGAATAAGAATGGATACGATAGAGATTTTGGTGATAAGGAAGACTGGAGATGTTTTGAATTGATCTTTCCGCTAACATTCAATATGCCAGATGGATCTTCAGTTATAGTAGAAAGTGATAACGAAGATAGTTGGGACCAAATTAAAACTTGGTATGAAGCAAATCCAGATTCCGAAGAAAAACCTCAGATGCAATTTCCGGTTGTAATTTTCTATGAAGATGATACCTATACTTTAAATTCT
>Ga0208127_1000325_pt1 | contig 24429 bp, 22 predicted proteins | sample ETNtaG_6_FD_185751 | JGI IMG/M metagenome (GOLD analysis project Ga0208127, IMG submission 185751) | Marine microbial and viral communities from oxygen minimum zone, Eastern Pacific Ocean - ETNP201306SV45 (SPAdes) (version 2) | ecosystem: Environmental > Aquatic > Marine > Oceanic ... | reverse complement strand
GCAGGAGGTTTTGGTATAACAAAAAAAACCTCAAGAGAGTTTTTTGATTGTGGAGTTGATGTTATTACATCTGGTAATCATATTTGGGATAAACCTGATATTTTTGAGGAATTAGACGTGATTGACTCTAAAATATTAAGACCAAATAACTATCCAAAAACCAAACCTGGTACAGGAATCTTCTTTAATAATGAAATAATTGTTATCAATCTCATGGGATCTGTGTGGATGGGAGAAATAGAATCTCCTTTTGATTCCATTTCCTCAATTTTGGATGAACTGCCAAATGTTCCAATTTTTATTGATTTTCATGCTGAGGCTACTTCTGAAAAAGCAGCATTAGCTTGGTATCTAGATGGACGGATATCTGCTTTGGTTGGTACACATACACATGTACCTACATCTGATAATAAAATCCTACCTAACGGGACAGGATTTGTGTCTGACCTTGGCATGGTAGGGGGGAAAAATAGTATTTTAGGCATGGACAAAGACGCATCAATCAATCGTTTTTTTAATGGAAAAAGAAGCAGAATGAATCCAGTAGAAAAGGGTGATATGGTTTTTAATTCTGTATTAATTGAAATAGACAAATCTAATAAAAAAACTAAATCTATTACTCGTTTAGATAGAGAAATTCATATTTAATGTATGCTGATTTACATATCCATACTAATTATTCAGATGGAATATATTCTCCAAAAGAAATTCTCTCAAGAGCTCACAATGCTAATCTAAAAAAAATTGCAATTACAGATCATGATAATTTTTCAGGAAGTATAGAAGCCAGTAAAATTCTTAAAAAATCAGACTTTTCGCTTGAATTAATTCCTGGTGTAGAATTTTCTTGTTCAGACGGAATTGAAGAGTATCACATTATAGGTTTATTTATTGATTTTGAAAATCATGAGATTAAAAATTTGATTTCAAAAATGCAAATTAAGAGATACGAATCAATAAAAAAAATTCTAACTTTTTTAGAATTAAAAGATATTAATCTTTCATTTGATAATGTGATTTCATACTCAAAAGGATCAATTGGAAGGCCACACATAGCTCTAGAACTTTTGAATAAAGGGTATGTGAAATCTGTGAATGAGGCATTTGAAAAATTTCTATCGAACAATCATATAAAAAATATTAAAGAACCTCGTATGGGAGTTTTAGAAGCAATAGAAGCTATAAAAAAATCTAACGGCATTTCAGTTTGGGCGCATCCAAATATTAATTCAAGTGATTTTTATGAAAAAATAAATTCATTTAAGGAGTTTGGAATTTCAGGGGTAGAAGTACATTCACCAAGATATGGGTTGAACAGACAAAAAGAATTATTAAAAATTTGTAATGAGTTAAATCTAGTCACTTCAGGAGGAAGTGATTTTCATGGCATGCATGAGGGAATTGAAATAAGCCAATCCAATGCGATTTCTAAATCAGAATTTGATTCAATACTAAAGTTAGCTAAATCTTCATAATTAATGGTAACACTAGTAATTTTCTCTATTATTTTTTATTTTTTAGGATCATTTCCAACAAGTTATCTTATTGGGAAGAAAAAATATAAAATTGATATCTTGGAAATTGGATCAAACCATTCTGGTTTATCTAATATATATAAAATTTCTACTAAAAAAACAATTTTAATTGTTTTATTTATCGATGTTGTAATTAAGGGATTCTTGCCAACAATTTTTGTTGTTAATTTTTTTTATGATATGGCTCCTGTTTGTATTTTTTTAATTATCGGTCATAATTGGTCATTATTCTTAAAATTTAAGGGGGGAAAAGGATTAACTGTTTCTATTGGATTATTGTCAGGTATAAATTTTCTTCTTTTTATTTGCTTGTTATCCATATTTTTATTTTTTTGGGTTATATTTCGATTTAAAGATAGCTCTTTACCCTGGATGTTTTCATTTGTATTAACCTCATTGATAGTGACTTTTGATAGTTTGTTCTATCATTTTTTCTCTCATTCTATATTCATGGTTTCAAATTACTTAATTATTCCTGTTACTATATTATTGTTATTTAGAAGAATTTTAGGAAACGGAGAATATAATATCTATAACTGGAAAATTATATTCAATAGATTGTTATTTGATAGAGACAAAATATAATGCAAAATTGTTATTATCATAAAAATAAAGAAACTGTACTTACTTGTTCAAGATGTAATAAACCGGTATGCAACGATTGCACAAGTGATTCTTTAGTAGGAATTAAGTGTGTTGACTGTGGGTCTATTGGTAAACCAGATATATTAAATGTTTCTTTTACCAATTTTTTTTCTATTATTTTTTTTAGTCTAATATTTTCAATTATTTGTTCTTTTTTATATTCACTTATTATTGTTCTAATATTAAATATTGACATCTTAGGAAATATTCAGGCTGCTGCTATCATGTTTCTTAAGGTAATTACATTAATACTTCTAGTTTTGTTTGGAGTAGTAAATGCAGAACTTATATTAAAGATTTCTAGAAAAAAAATAAATAAAATGTTTCCAATCATATCTGCATTAACCACAATGTCCTATTGGGTTTTTGTTTATCTGTTTTTTTCTTCAATTTTTATTTCTTATCAAGTTTGGTGGTATCAATTTTTTTATCAACCAGTTGCTATGTTAGGATTAGGATTATCAATATATTTATCATATTCAAGAGTTAAATGAGGATTTATGAAAAGAACGAAAATTGAAAAAATAGAAACTATTTTATGGGATAGATGGCTATTGTTAAAGATTTTCTGTGAGGATGGAACAGTTGGTATAGGTGAAGGTGGAGTTCATGGTTGGCAAAGGCCTACTAAAACCATGATAGAAACAATGGAACCCTATCTTATAGGAAAAGATCCGTCTTTAATTGAACATCATTATCAATGGTTATATAGATCTAGCCATTTTATGGGGTCTATAGTTCAAGGAGCTCTTTCTGCTATAGATATAGCATTATGGGATATCAAAGGAAAAAGACTAGGTGTGCCAATTTATGAGTTATTGTCTGGTAAAACAAGAGATAAAGTTAGATGTTATATGCATGTTGGAATGTATAATCCGAAATCAAAGTCAAAGCTAGGAACAACTGATGCATTAGTTGAGGACGCTTTGGCAGCTGTCAAAAGAGGATTTACTGCAGTTAGATTTTCTCCTTATGATGAAAACTTTTATATGCATAAATCATTTAGTGAATGGTCAACTGAATCCGTAAAAAATGTTGGTGCAGTAAAGGAAGCTGTTGGAGAAAATATTGATGTTTGTGTTGAGATTCATAGACAAATGAGTCCAGCTGAAGGAATAAGCCTAGGTAAAAAGCTCGAACAATTTTCACCTTTTTTTTATGAAGATCCAATGCTCCCAGACTCACCAAATTTAATGGCAGATATTCAAAATAATTGTAATATTCCAATTGCTACAGGTGAAAGATTTACAAGTATTTATGAATTTCAACAATTACTTGAATCTAAAGCAACAAGTTATATTCGTCCAGATTTATGTCTTGCTTCTGGAATTAGTGGGTGCAAAAAAATTTCTGCTATGGCAGAATCCTACCATATAAAGGTTATACCTCATAACCCTTTATCACCAGTTTCAACTGCGGCCTGTGTCCAGTTAGACGCATCTATTCCAAATTTTGCTTTACAAGAATTTACTGGTGAAGATATGCCTCCAAAAAGTGATTTGATAATGAATCCTATTAAGCTTGATAATGGTTACTTAATTGTTCCTGAAGAGCCTGGCTTAGGAATTACTTTGAACGAGGAAGCCTTAAGTTTAGGTGAAAACCCTAAAATACTTGACACTCCAATTGGTTTTGACGGCTCAGTTCAGGATAGATAAAGGCGAATTAATTTTCTAAGTCTTTGATTGATTTAGGTATATTTGCTGATAAATTTTTTGGACCTGATTTGGTTATTAGAATATCATCTTCTACTCTTATGCCAATATCTTTATATTTTGTAGAAATTTTTTGAGCCATGTCCCCAAAATACAATCCTGGTTCAATTGTTAAAATCATTCCCTCAGAAAATTTAGTGAAATTCTCATCTCTATCTCTGTATTTTCCTGAATCATGCACATCAAGTCCTAACCAATGTGATGTTGAATGCATATAGAAGGGGGTATAAAGTCTTTCTTCAATAATTTGGTCGACTGATTCACTTAATATCTTAAGATTCTTTAGTCCTTCAATTAGTATTGTGAGGGCTTTTATATGAGGATCATTAATGTTATTTCCTACTTTACATTCATCAATTGCCTTGATATTGGCTTCTAAAACTATTTCATAAATATCTTTTTGTTCTCCTGTAAATTTTCCGTTTACTGGCCATGTTCTTGTAACATCTGCTGAATAGTAATCCCATTCTGATCCTGCATCTATTAGTAAAAGCGATTCTTTTTCTATTTTTTTATCATTTTGAATATAATGTAATATGCATGAATTTTTTCCGGAGGCAACTATGGATGGATATCCATTTCTTTTTGCTCCTCTTAATCTAAATTCCTTCTCCATTATTTCTTGAACTTCGTACTCATAAACTCCAGGTTTTGAAAAATTAATGGCTTCAATGAATCCTTTTTCTGTTATGTTTATAGCTTCTTGCAATAATTTTATTTCATTATCGCTTTTGATTAATCTCATTGAATCGATAAGTACTATAGGATCGATAATTTGAGGATTGGGCTTCCCTATTCTTGATTTTGTTCTTCTGAAATTGTTTATACCTTTTAATATCAGGTCATCTATTTTTTTTGAAGAACCAAGATCGTAATATATTTTTTCTGAACTTAGTATTAATTCAGATAGCTTATCTACCTGACTAGTATTGTATGCTTCATCAGCTAAATAAAAAGATTGAGCTTTATCTGCTCCGATTCTATATCCAGTCCAAACTTCTTCTTCCTCTTTTTTTTCCTGAACAAATAAAATATATTTTTCAGAATCTTTTTTTTGTAAAATCATTGTTGATTCGGGTTCTTCGATTCCAGTAAAATACCAAAAGTTTGAATCTTGTCTGAACTCATAATTTACATCATTATTTCTTGTTTTTTCAGATTCACCATTAATTATAAGAATTGAATCTGAATCCATGCTAGAAAATAATTTTTTCCTTCTATTTTTATATTCTTTTTGAGAAATTTTATTCATAATTTAAAGTAATTTTCCTTGTACCATTTTAGTTCATTTATACTCTCTCTAATATCATCCAATGCTAAATGAGTATTCTTTTTTTCAGGAGCACTTTTATCAGGTTTATACCACCTTTTTATAACTTCCTTAAATGACGATACATCTATCATCCTATAATTTAAATAATTATCTAACTTAGGCATTTCTTTATGTATATATTTACGATCAATATGGATAGAATTACCACATAAAATCCCTTTATTTTCATCAACCCAACTAGATATAAAATCTACATTGATTTCATCAGCTTCTGAAATACTTATTTTTGATTTCTTGACTTTATCTAGCAGGCCTGATTCGCTATGGACCTTCAGTGGCCAATCTTCAATTATTTCTAATTCTTTTTCTGATCGATTTATTACTATATTGGGCCCTTCTTCTAGTATGTCTAAATCCTTATTAGTAACTATACAGGCTGTTTCTATTATCAGCTGATCATCTGATAATCCTGTGAATTCTAAATCCATCCAAATTAAGTTATCTTTTTTTGCCATTTTAGTAAAATGTAAATATTAATTATAATTTTATCAAAAATGCTCAAAACATATACCATTCCTATATCTCAGAAAAAGTCTTCAAATTTGTATGATTTATGGATAAAAAATGGTTTTGAAAATGAAAAAAATATAGATATTAACAAAAGTTTATTATCTGGATCTGAAGTTCAATCAAACCTAATAAAGCTGTATGTACATGAAAATAAAGATCAAATCTTAAGCAGTGCTGTAATTGTGATGAATATTCAAAATCCATCTATAGCTGCTATAGGAGAAGTTTGCACTTCGTTAAATTCTAGAGGAAAAGGGTTAGCTAATTCTTTATGTGAAAAAATTATTGAAGACTATTTTTCAAATTATCAAAACAATGCCATATTTCTTGGAACAGTTAATCCCATAGCTGAAAAAATTTACAAATCTCTTGGATGGAAAAATATTGATAATTCGCTTGTAATGTTTAACTCAAAAAATCAGGATGATTTTGAATCGTTTTTGAATAAATACAATAAAAATGAACTTAGAAAAAATATTTCGGAAGGTAATAGTAATTTTAGGCTTTCAATAATTCCTTTTGTTTTATCTATAAGATCAAATAATCAGATAGATTTAAATTCAAAAATTAACTTAATAAACAAAACCTCTAGTTGTTTAGGGTTATTTAATAAATATGAATCACTTCAGTTTAGGCAGGGCAAATGGTTCTCATTATCAGATGATGAAAATAGGATTTTTTCTATAGTTTCATATTTAGAAGAGAATAATAAAAGCTTTAGGATAGATGGATTGTTCAATAAATTCTATTATGATGATTCAAAAAAGTTAATTAAATTTCTAGTCAATAAATTAGTCAATCAAAAAGCGAATAAGATTTATGCCGAAATTTATAAAAAAGATGAATTAAAGCTTCAATTATTTCATGAATTAGGCTTTACTGAGGAAAATAATCTTAAAAAGAAAATTTACGATGAAAATTTAGACTTCAAGAAATTTTTATTGTAATTTCATGTTAAATTTTTCTTCTAGTATTATTTTGTAAAATTTTTTTTCAGTATTTTGAGCGATTTTATATTTTTTATATACTGATTTTTTTTCATCAATTAAAATTCTTGCGATTCCCTCTCTATACTTTTTGGCGATCCTAAGTAATTCTGGATCAACCTTTTTTTTAGAATAAATCACAGGAATTTCATTGTGCAACTTTAGTGATATGCCTTGAGAAATTAATAATTTTAGAATTGCTTTTGATTCGTTATTTGTGAACATAATTTATGTTGTATACCAAAAAAGTATACAATTCAAGCTGAATACTTTGTATTTTTATTAAAAGGGAACATATTATTTCTTATGTTTTTATATTCAAAAAAAGAAAGATCTGAGGTTGTTACACCCGGAGTATTTACTAAAATTATCTTAGCAGCAATTGGTTGATAAGCTGGCCTTGGTGAGCTAACGCCTTTGGCTACTACTATTTTATAATTTTCTGGCTTTATACCCATTGAATACATTTGTTCCCTAGCCGTATTTCCACTTCTTTTTGAGGTAATTAAAATAGTTATTCCTTCATCTGTTTCAAATCTAACTCTTTTTCCATCATCAAAAAATCTGAAACCTCCATGATTTGGTCTATGCTCTTCATACTTACCATCATCAATTTTTATCACAGTTCCTTGAAATTCAATTGGTTCTCCATGCATTTCATCAATTTTCCCTCCAACTTTAATAGAAATATTTGCCCCTTCACCTGCTGAAACACATTGATTTACTACTTCGGGGTCACAAATACTTTGTAAATAATCATTAATTTTTAATTCTTTTGCTCTTTTTAGTATGTGTGTAGAATCTGCAGTTGATCCTCCTCCAATATTATCTCCAACATCCATAAGCACTACTGGCCCTAAGTGAGAGTACTCACTTTCCTTAGTTTCTTCTAAGGGTCTTCCATCATTTGGAACATGATTTTCTATTCCTTTAGGCTTTGGCCCTACATATATTTCTTTGGCAATTTTCAGTGACTCATCTATGCTAGGTACAGGTTTGTTTAATTCCTCTCTTTTTTGCCATGCTTTTTTTGCTAATTTTTTTGAAATTTTTTCTGCTAATTTTTTATTATTATTTGTTATAGTGATCCATGACATTCCCATTTCAATAACATCTGCGTAGGGATATCCTTCAGAAATTGAAGTATCTAAAACATCTTCAATCAGGTTTGCTTCTACGCAATCATCTACAAGACTCTTCATGGGCTCTTGACCTGTAAACTGCTTAACAATATTTACCAATAGTGGTGGAGTTTCTATAAATTGAGTTGGGAATATTTCTTTTTTTATTGATTTGACAATCAATTCTGCACATTTAAACCCTCTTTGTTTGCCATCAAGATGAGGGCAGGTTCTCCAAACTATACAAACATTTGTATTTTCAACTGTATCTTTTGAAATATTAGCATGCATATCGAATGTAATACCAACAGGGACTTCATTTCCAACAATTTCTCTTACTTTTTTAGTGAAGTCAGCATCCATATCAGGAAATTCTTCTGAAACAGCGGCTCCATGATTTGCTATAAGTACACCATCCCAAGGGCCTTGATCTTTTAGCATATCAAGCATTTCATTTGAAAGCCTTTTATATGCATCTTTTGTAATTATTCCAATTGGTCCCGTATTGGCATACATAAGAGGGACTAGTTCAAAATTATATTTTTTAGATGCCTCAATGTATCCAGATATTGTATAGTTTGCATTTTCAAAGTGTTTTATTATTTCACTTTTTCTTTTTATTTCTTTTTTTTCAAATTCTTCATATGTTGCAGGGATTTTTGAAAAAGTATTTGTTTCATGGGAAATACCAAGTGTTGCTATTCTCATAAGCTTATTAACCTTCTTTATAATGTATTTAAATGCTTAAAATAATTATGTTCAAAGAAAAAAAAATTTCAATTGATATACATGGTTTTAGAGCTTTAGAAGCTAAAAATGCTATAGAAGACCATATTTTAGAATGTGTGAATCAGAACTATTCTCAGGTCAGGATTGTTCATGGCCATGGATCAGGGGTGCTAAAAAGAATAACTGAAGAAGTTCTATCTAGTTCAGAGTATGTAGATGATTTCTATCCTGACCATACATTTGGAGTGACGATTGGTAAATTAAGATATTAAGACTTGATAATAATTGCAACTATTGCACCTATTGCAAACCAAAGTGTCCACCTGAACCACCAAAATTTATATAATTCCCTAAACTTTTCCATTTTTTAATCCTTTTGTCTTGTTTATAAGGTCATCTAAAGCTTTTTCCATCTCTTTCTCAAGTTCTTTTACTACATTCATAACTGATGTGATTTCTTTTATTCTACCTATTCCTTGACCAGAGCCCCATATATCTTTCCATACTTTGGGTTTTTCAGGATTACTAAAACTCATTTGATCTTTAGTTCCTTCATCCAAAGAATCTGGATCTAATCCAGAATTCTTAATAGATTCTCTAAGATAATTACCATTAATACCTGAAAAGAATGAAGTATAAACAATATCTTTTGCTGAGCTATCAAGAATCATTTTTTTATACATTTCATTTGCATTGGCTTCTCTTGTTGGAATAAACCTAGATCCCATATAAGCAAGATCTGCACCAAGAGCTAATGCAGATGCTACCGAATAACCATCAGATATAGCTCCTGATAGAAGAATTGTTCCACTAAACCACTCTTTGACTTCTCTGAGAAGTGCAAATGGAGATAAATTACCCCCATGGCCTCCTGCTCCTGTACAGACTAAAATTAGTCCATCAACTCCTAAATCAGCAGCTTTTTTTGCATGCTTTACACTAATTACATCATGATAAACGATACCGCCATAACTATGAGCTGCTTCGATTATTTCATCTGGAGGCCTTAAACTCGTAATAATTATAGGAACTTTATGATCAACGCAGGTTTCCATATCTGAAATTAATCTTTTGTTTGATTTATGACATATTTGATTTACTGCAAATGGAGCAACTAACTTTTCAGGATTTTTAATCTTATATTCATTCAAGTCTTCTTTAATTTGAATTATCCAGTCGTTTAAGCTTTCGGGGGCTCTTGCATTGAGAGCTGGAAATGAGCCAATAATTCCAGACTTGCACTGAGCTGAAACTAGTTTTGGGTTAGAAATGGTGAACATAGGAGAAGCTACTATGGGTAGCCTTAAATTGAATCCATTTATTTTATACATAATATTAGAATAATATATTTGATTATGTTAATGATATTCGACTTAGTGATTTTCTTCACGAATTCTTCACAAAAGTACTATAAAATCTAATAAATATAATATTTTTTGGAGATTATAGTGCAAAATTCTAATGATATTGACAAACTGATTTCAGATTCTGAAAGAAGATTCAGTAATAAATTTATCTATGCTTCTAGCCTGATTGTAGGGCTAATAATTGTTTTATTTTCTGTTTTTTATTTTTTTAATTCAGAAGAAGGAGCACAAGTTATTAGTTTTGAAGAATATAAACTTCAAAAAGGTGGTATAGCTAATACTCTGATTGCTTCAGGCAGTACTCAAATTGATAAAAAAATCTCTTTATCATTCGGTACAAGCGGAAAATTAAGTCAAATCTATGTAGAAGATGGAGATTTTGTTACTAAAGGACAGCTTTTAGCGGAGCTTGATTCTAAAGATTTATTAAATGCTCTTGAAAGGCAAGAATTACAGCTAAAGAAATTGCTAGATTATCCTTCAGATGAAGATTTGAAAAACGCAGAATATATTGTAAATCAATCAGAAAAATCTTTGAATGATCTATTAAATTATCCAAGTGAAGAACAATTAAGAACAGCTGAAGAATTGCTAAGTCAAGCAGAAGCTAACTTTATATCTGCTCAAGAAAACCTAGATGAATTGATGGTACCCACTGAGTCTCAGTTAGATTCAGTGATTAAATTGATTGAACAATCTGAACAATCTGTTTCAAATTCAAATTTATTATTAGAAAATTCTCGAAGAAGTGTTGATAATTCTAAAATTTCTCTAACTGAGTCAGTTAATAATTATTGTGATCTAGATTCATTACCTAATAGAAAAGAAGTATGCGTTGATATCATTAATTATCCTTTAAGTAAGTCTATTACTGATTCAATCTTAGATGAGATTTTTACTTGTTGTGATGCAAATGCAACAGAGATGAATCTATCAAAAGCATTAATTAATTCAAATTCTAATTATCAATCTTCTATTGAACAAGTAAATGTATATCTTGATCAACTAGAAAGCTCAACGGCAACCTTAAAGGATGCAAATAATACATTGCATAACCTTAGGAATCCTTCAACAAATGATATTCAAAAATTAACTAAACTTGAGGAGCAAGCGGAAAAGAATCTGCAAAAAAGAATTCTTGCATTATCTGATATGCAAAAAGGTGCTGACTCTGATGAAATTAGTTTAGCTCAAGAAAACTTAGCTAAATCCAAGCTTGCCTTAGAGAGAGTTTTAAGTGGAACTAATTCAAATGATTTAGAAATACAGAGATTATTAGTAGAACAGGCTCAAGAAAACTTATCAAAGTCTCAAATTACCGCTCTATTTGATGGCCAAATTTCTTCAATTAATTTCAAACAAGGTGAATTTATTACATCTGGCCAAAGCATTTTTACATTATCAGATCCTTCTACAATGCAAATGGATATAATTGCATCAGAAGCTGAGTTTGTAGAAATGAATCCAGGTATGTATGGACTTGTAACATTAGACTCAAAGCCTTTTCCGCCATCTATTATTCAAATTGAATCTATTTCAAATGTTCCAAATGTTACTCAAGGTATTGTGACATATCCTGTTCAAGCAAGATTTATTAGAGGGTTTGAAGTATTAACTGTAATGCAGCAATTTACGCCTTTGCTAGATTCATTTTCAGGAATGGATTTAGATGCCATCCCTGGATTAGACTTAGGCACTATTCCTGGTTTAGATGCTATACCAAGTATTGGAGCAATGACTGGAATGGGAGAATCCAATTCAAAAGAAAGCCCCGGTATGCGTAGAATGAGAGCTAATAATTCTGGAAATGCTGAAATTCAAGCTTTATTATCTACTTTGCTTTCGGGAGATCTTCCTGCGGAAGGAATGAATGGAACTGTGACATTACTTAAAGACTCTGTTCAAGATGTATTGATAGTACCTTCAGAAGCTTTAATTTTCGAAAATGATAAAACAAATGTGATTACCTCAATTTCTGATGATCAAATAGATTACACAGAGGTTAAGACGGGATTAACCGATGGCAAGCAGACAGAAATTTTAGATGGATTATCAGAAAATGATTCAATTTATATTAAAAGAATCGGGCAAATAATCGAAGATAAAAAGGAATCAACTAAATCAATTGATGAACTCACCAAAGGCAAACCTCCAATGCCAAAAGGTGGTAAAAAATGATCGAATTATCAAATATTTATAAAATTTTTGACACAGGCTTCAATCAGGTAAATGCTCTGTCTGATATAGATATCAAGATAGAACAAGGTGAATTTGTAGCGATTAAAGGTCCTTCTGGTTCAGGCAAAAGTACAATGATGAACATCATAGGTTTATTAGATCGTCCAACAGCTGGAAAATATTTTCTTGGCAAAAATGATGTTTCTACACTTAATGACAATAAAAGGTCATTAATTAGAAGAAATTTTTTTGGTTTTGTTTTTCAGAACTATAACTTAATTCCTAGACTTTCTGCTCTTAGGCAAGTTGAAATGCCTCTAATATATAGAAAAGATAAAGATAAAAGAAAAAAATCTATTTTAGCCTTGAGTAAGCTAGGATTAGGAGACAGGATTTTTCATTCTCCTGTAAAACTTTCGGGAGGTGAACAACAAAGAGTTTCTATAGCTAGAGCATTGGTTGGTGAGCCCAAGGTGATATTAGCTGATGAACCCACAGGGGCTCTTGATTCAAAAACAGGGGAGGAAATAATTAAAATTTTCAAGTCACTGTCTGATGAAGGAATTACAGTAATTATGATTACTCATGATAATCTTGTTGCGCGCAAAGCTGAGAGAATTATTGAAATGAAAGATGGAATGGTAGTTGAGGAGTAAAATTTGAATATTTTTGATGCAATAAATTTTGCCTTTAGATCTATTATTTCAACCCCACTTAGAAGTGGGCTTACTGCATTAGGAGTAATTGTGGGGGTAACTTCAGTAATAGTTCTTGTTTCTCTGGGAGAAGGAATAAAAAAACAGGTAGAAGAAGAAATTACGGCATTGGGAACTAATCTGTTATTTATAACAGCAAGCTCTGATGATTCAAAAACAGGGGTTTCTGGGGGAAGAAATTCAGGTATTTCGTTAACTTTAAGTGATTCAGAAAAACTACTTGAAAGAAATATTCAAGGAGTTAGAAATATAGCTCCCCAAATTGATTTCCCTGCCCAACTTATTGCTGGGAATTTCAACACAGAGGCTAACGTTTATGGAACAACTCCCGAATATATAGATGTCACATCAACAGAAACTTTAGAAGGCGAATTTATTACAAATAAAGATGTTGATACTAAAGCACTAAGGATGGTTTTAGGTTCTGAAATCGCTGAAAAACTTTTTCCAGAAGGTGATGCTGTGGGAAAAATAGTTAGAATGAGTCTTTTTAATAGGTTTGATTTTAGGTTTTTTGTTAGTGGGGTCATGAAACCTAAGGGTGGTGAAGGAGATGATGACTTTTCTGTTTTTATTCCTGTATCCACAATGCAAAATAGAATAGCTTTCTTAAAAAATCCCACCGGAGATGTAGATGTATTTAGAATCTTAGTTAGATCTGAAGATGAATATGATAAATCTATTGTTTCAAATTTGCTTTCAGAAAACTTAAAAGAAATTCATGGTGTAGTTGAACCTGATTTTGAAATAACTAGTATGGATCAACTACTAGAAGCTGCGAATCAAGTTTCTGGTGCATTAACTCTATTTCTTGGTTCTATAGCTGGTATTTCACTTCTTGTAGGTGCGATTGGTGTTGGAAACATAATGCTTGTTAGCGTTACAGAAAGAACTAGAGAAATAGGAACATTAAGATCTATTGGTGCAACTAAATCTGATATCAGACTTCAATTTATTACTGAAGCTTTGACAATTTGTTTATTGGGAGGATTATTAGGAATAATTATTGGGATAATAATTAGCTTAAACTTAAGTGGCATATCTTTTGGAGGAGAAGATAATTTGACTGCAGTAATATCACTATCTAGTGTATTGTTAGCATTTGTTGTATCTTTTTTGGTAGGACTTATCAGTGGGGCATATCCAGCTTATAGAGCTTCTGAACTTGACCCTATAGAAGCTCTTAGAAGCGAATAATTTTTATTGTTTGTAAAATACATTCTGTAGACCAATTATATTATCCAATTTTTCTTCAAGAGATTTTGATGTATTTACGTTTGCAAAAGGTAAATTAAGTTTAACTTTTTCAGAACTACTTTTTACTATTATTGAAACAGGTATGTTTCCTTCATTATCAAGTAGGATTCTAGTTAAGTCATCCATAATATGTTTGTTGCTTGAATGCTTTTCACTATCTACTGTTATGATTACTTCTTTAACAGCATTAATATTTTCATCAGTAATATCTTCAATTGGAGTTTTTTCGTTTTTCATGTTAGGTTTATATTCCTCCTTGGTAATTATTGGCGTTTTATTTGTTATGTTATTGGAAATACTTTCCTGATCCTCAAAAGAAAAAATTTCTCCACTGTCATACCATAGTGAATTTTCTCCATTTCGATTATTTATTTTTCCTTTTATTTTTGCAATAGGGCTATGAAGCCATATATCTACTTCGCTGATTTTATTTTGCCAAACCATTAAGTCAATAGGGCCGTCAGTAAGTTCTAGCTTTACAATCATAAATTCAGCACCTTTTCTAGATACTCTTTTCTCGTAAGACTTTACTTCGGCTATCAAAGTCTGAGGTTTGTTAATATCAATAGATTCGATTTGTTGTAAAGAAACAATTATGTCTTGATTAATTTCTTTTATCCTTATCATCTTTTTATGATTAGGGTTTTCAGTAAAAGAAATCCCCATTATTTCTTGTTCCCAGTGCATTTTTTCATTATCTTTAGTGTAAGTATCACCAATTTCAATAACATTTACGGGGGTTTCAACCTCGTCTCCAAAGAGATCAAACATTGTGCTTTGATTACTATTCCTAAGTTTAGTTAAGCTATTTATTTGTATTAGAATCCTTTCTGCGGAGTCTAAGAGCCCCCCTCTGTCTCCAAAATCATCAAAGCTGCCAGATTTTATTAGACTTTCTAAAATCTTTTTATTTATCCAAGAAGAGTCAATTCTTTTACAAAAATCAGCTAAAGATTCAAATGGCCCGCCTTTTTCTCTTTCATCTATTATTTTTCCAAGAGATGCTGCACTTACATTCTTTAATGAGGATAGTCCGTAGCTAATTACCTTTCCTTTTTCTGTAGATAAAATAGTGAAAAAGACATTTGAATTATTAATATTGGGTTTTATTATTTCTAGCTCTGTTTTTCTTATTTCATTTATACAGACCGAGATTTTATCTGAATTATTTATAGATGAGTTTAATACAGCAGTAAAATATTCTATCTTGTAATTTGCTTTGAAATAGGCTGTCCAATATGCAATCATTGCGTATGAAACACTATGAGCTTTATTGAAAGCGTAACCAGCAAAAGGTTCTATTAACTCGAAGACTTCATTACTGGTTTTTTCGTCAAATCCTTTATCAAGTGAACCTGAAATAAACCGATCTTTTTCTGCCTGCATAACCTCTTTAATTTTCTTTCCCATTGCTTTTCTTAATATGTCAGCTTCACCAAGCGTATACCCCCCAAATGCTTGAGCAATTTTTAAGACCTGATCTTGATAGACTATTATCCCATAAGTTTCGGATAAAATATCCTTTAGTGTGTCATGAGGATATGTGATTTTTTCTTTTCCATATTTTGACCTGATAAATCTATCTATATGTTCCATTGGCCCAGGTCTATATAGAGCAATCATAGCAGCTATATCTGAAATACTACTAGGCTTTAAATCTTTTATATATTTTCTCATTCCTGCAGACTCTAATTGAAATACCCCAAAAGTATCTCCCTTTGATAATAATTCAAATGTCTTATCATCAGACTTTGAAATTTCATAAATGTTGAAATCTTTTCCAGTTCTTTTTTCTATTAGTTCTATAGTTTTGCTTATAATACTTAAGTTAGTCAATCCTAAGAAATCCATCTTAAGTAAACCTACATCTGCTACTGCAGCCATTGCATATTGTGTTGTTGGAGGGGCATTTTCATCACCCGATGTTGATATTTGTAAAGGAACATCGTTTGTGAGATCTTCTTGAGATATTATAACTCCAGCAGCATGAGTAGACGCATGCCTGACTGTACCCTCTAATTTTTGAGCATAATCAACGACCTTTCTATTATCAGGGTCACTCATTAATGTCTTAAATTCATCAATTTCTAGCGCATCTTTAATTTTAGTCCCTACTTTAGTTGGAATTATTCCTGCAAGTTTGTCTCCAACAGATATAGGTAAATCCAAAACTCTAGTTACATCTCTTACAGCAGCTTTAGCTCCCATAGTTCCAAATGTGATTATTTGAGCTATATGTTCTTTACCATATCTTTCGACACAGTATTTCATTACTTCATTTCTTTTATCATCCTCAAAATCCATATCTATATCAGGCATTTCTCGACGTTCTAAATTTAGAAATCTTTCAAAAACTAGATTATGTTCCATTGGATTGATTTTTGTAACTTCCAAACAGTAAAGTACTAGACTTGCTGCTGCAGATCCTCGAACTGCAGACAGTATATTTTTAGAGTTTACAAAATTAAAAATATCCCAACAAACTAAAAAATAATCAGGAAATTTACTCTTCTCTATGACCTCTAACTCATAGTCTAATCTTTCTATTAATTTAGGATCATTTTCGTTGAATCGTTTACTAAAACCTTTGTATGAAAGTTCTCTTAAATATTCCATAGAACTTTTGTTGTCAGGGCATTCAAATTTTGGGAGCAATGCTTTTGTAAAATCTATTTTAACATTACATCTTTCATTTATTTCTAATGTGTTTTCTAATCCTGATGGTAATTCTTTCCATTCTTCCCACATCTCTTCTGAAGATTTAATGTAATATGTGTCATCATCAAACTTGAATCTATTTGGATCATTAATATTAGAGTTTGTCTGTAAACACATTAATAACTCGTGTGCTAAATGATCATGCTTTTCTACGTAGTGACTATCATTGGTTATTACAATTGGGAGATTATTATTTTTACTAATTTCAATTAATTTTTGATTTATTGTTTTTTGATTTGGTACTCCTATATGATCCATTATTTCGAGATAAAATCTATCTTTGAAAACATCAGAAAACCATCCATAGGTATTTTTTATCTTCTCTTCATCATTACTTACTATAGATCTTGATAACTCTGATGAAGGGCATCCAGAAAGTACAATTATTCCTTCACTATGTTGCTCTAAGATTTTTTTATCTATCCTAGGTTTGTAATAAAAACCATTCAAATTAGAATGAGTTACCATTTTCATAAGATTTTGATAACCAGTTTCATTTTCTGACAAAAGAGTTAAGTGATAGGGGCTTTTTTCTTCATTATTTTTTTTTAAGCTATCTTCAATAGCGCAATATGCTTCCAATCCTATTATGGGTTTTATGTCATATTTTTTTGAAAGTTTATAAAATTCTACAGCTCCATACATATTTCCATGATCAGTAATTGCTATGCCAGGTTGATTATTAGATTTTACTCTAGATACCATCTTCTCTAGATTGCTCATTCCATCTAATAAGCTATATTCTGAATGATTATGCAAATGTACAAATGAATTCAAAAGAATCTCTTTTACTAAAATTATTGAAAAAAAATTGGGTTATTTAGAGAATAGAATTTTCGAACAAAATATTCATTAAATTTAGAGCTTATTTTTGATTAATTATTTTTTTTTAGTGAAATTACTAGAGGAATAGAAAATATCATTAAAAAAGTCAAAATATAGTAAGCATACTTATACTCCCCTGTAAAATCTTTTGTTAGCCCAATAAGTAACGGAGATAATGTCCCGAAGACTGCTCCAACAGTATTCAATATTCCAACCATTGATCCATAATTTTTTCTTCCAAAATAATCTGCAGCTAATGTCAGTCTTAGTGGAACAGATGAACCAAATCCTAGTCCAAAAAATATTACAAATAATATTATTCCTAAATTTTTATCTAAATATTCAAATTCGTTTTGAGATCCTATTATACTTACGCCTAAAATTCCAAGAGTAAGCAATGTAAAAGAAATTGTTAGAAGTTTTTTTCTATCATATTTATCAGTTATAAACCCGACTATAACTCTACCTGAAATATCTCCCCACCAAGAAAGGCCTATAATTGTAGCAGCAAAAGTAGTTGTCAATCCAAATTCCTTAAATGAGGTTAGGTGAAAAAGGTTACTAGTAAATACAGATTGACTAATTCCAGCAGCTATTGCTAACTTCCAAAAATTCCCATTTTTCAAAGCTTCCTTAACTGAAAACCCTGTATTTCTTCCATCAATTGTTTCTTTAGAATTAGTATCTGAACTTGGTTTTTCTCCATCCGGATATTGACCATAATCCTCTGGGTCTCCTCTTAGAACCAGTGATGTCGGAAATCCTAGTATCCAAAATCCTAATCCTACTGAGAAAATCATATTTCTCCAGCCAAATTCTTCTATTCCCAATACAATTAAAGGAATTGTTATTCCTCCGAGCCCTGCACCAGACATTAAAATTGAAATAGCCTTGCCTCTATTTTTTTGAAACCAATTTCCTACTACAGCTAGAAATATAATAAAAGTCCCAAAAGACATTCCTAAGGTTAATATGGTTATAGCGCAATAAAATTCCCATAAACTCTGCATTTTACTCATCCAAATGAATGATCCTCCAGTTAAAAAAATTCCAAAAGCCATAACTCTTTTTGGTCCGAATTTTTTTATTACTGTTCCCACAAATGGTGATATTAAGCCGCTTTCAGATCTTTGAATAGAAACTGCTGCTCCAGTTGCTGCTGTACTCCATCCGAATGTACTTAGAATAGCATCAAAAAAAGGGGGAAAGCCTCTCCAAAATACTGCAGAAGAATACCATTGTACAATTCCTGCACTAAAAACAATCCACCAACCATAAAATATATTTGGTTTTCCTATTTTAGAGGGCAATTATTCCGTATCCCCCATCAACAGGAATGATGCTTCCAGTTATCCCGCTTGATAAATCGCTAATCAAAAAAAGAGCAGTATTGGCTACTTCTTCATGTGTAATGGGTCTTTTAATTGGAGATCTTTCTTCATGAGCCTTTCTCATTTGAACAAAGCCTGGTATGCTCCTTGCAGATAGAGAGGGAAGAGGCCCTGCTGAAATAGAGTTAAATCTTATTTGGCGAGGTCCAAACTCTGATGATAATTGTCTATTAATATTTTCTAACGCAGCCTTTGCTGTTCCCATAACATTGTAGCCTGGGTAAACTCTTGTGGATGCATCAAAAGTCATAGAAATAACAGATCCTCCATCTTTTGAAAAATATTTTGAAGCTTCTCTAGCTATTGTTACTAATGAGTATGAGCTAGTTTCTAATGCTAGTGAGAAGCCATCTTTAGATAAGTTAGAAAAATCTCCTCCTAAATCCTCTCTATTAGCAAATGCTACTGAATGAACTATGAAATCTATTTCTCCATATGTTTCATGAAACTTTTTCATAACATTTTTTACCTCAGATTCATTATTTGCATCACATTTGATTAACAATGAGTCATTATTTTCAAGAAGACCATTGATACTCTTTAGAAGTCTCTCGTCCAAATATGTAAAAGCTAGCTGAGCGCCAGCCTCCATGAGTTTTTCAGAAATCGACCAAGCAATAGATCTTTGATTTGCTAATCCAAAAATTATTCCTTTTTTATTCGATAGATCTATATTTATTGCCATTTATTTCCTACTTTCTATAATTTTCTGCATTTTCAACCGGTTCATATCCAATTTTATTATAGGCATTTTTTATATCCCAAAAACGCCATTTATTATTTGAAACTCCATAAAATATTTCAAACTCTAATTTAGTTTCTAAGCTTTTTTCTACTATTTGGGCTATATCTTTATGGGCTAGCCATGTTGCAAAATGTCTAATTGAATTTGTTGGGGTGTCTACTTTTTGAACTGTTCCAATTCTTAAATTGATAGATTCAATCCCATATTCTTCAAAATAAAATCTTCCCATTGATTCTCCATATGCTTTTGAAATTCCGTAGTATGAATCTGGACGAATTGGAACATTGTGATCAATTAGAGGTATATTATTATGATCAATTTTTTCATAATTTCCAGCTACAATTTCTTTATAGGGGTTATCATTTTCAAACATACCTACAGCATGGTTAGAACTAGCAAAAATCACTTTTTTAATTTTGTTTATTCTTGCTGATTCATAAACATTTCTTGTTGATTCAATATTATTCTTTAATACTAAATCCCAGTCAGAATCTACACTAACTACTGCTCCTAAGTGAATTGTTGCGAATGCTCCTTGAGATGATGATAAAACATCATCATAATTATTCATATCTCCAACAATAGTTGAGGAAGATTTAGATGTATTGTTAATATCTAAATTAACTATTTCGTACTCTTTTTTAAGGTGATTATTTAATATTGATCCTATTAATCCAGATCCTCCAGTAATAAAAAGTTTTTTCATGAATATCCCTTAAAACTTAAGAATCAAAATTTATAATTGATCTACCTGTTATCTTTCCATGTTGCAGATCATCACAAGCTTGATTAATATCTTGTAATTTATATTCTTTAGTAACTAGTTTATCTAGAGGTAATTTGCCTTCTTCATAGAGCCTAAGGTACATCTGAAAATCTTTATCGGGATAAGTTGCTCCTAATGATCCTCTGAATTGTCTTTGATGAAACATAAAGTGACCAGGATCTAATGTCATTTCTTTACCGGGCATACCAACCAAAACAGCCATTCCTCCGATATTTTCTGCTCCCGATCCTCCTCCTCTTACACTTGGTAAAATTTGTTCATTGGTAATTCTTAATCCAACGGTATCAAACGAGTAATCTGATCCCCCTGATGTGATTTCATGGATAGCTTCAATAGGATTTTCTTTTTTAGAGTTTATAGTATGTGTAGCTCCAAACTTTTTGGCAAATTCTAATTTATCTTCAGATATATCAACCGCTATCCTTGGATAAGCTTCTAATATTTTTGCCATTATTAATGATGATAAGCCTACTCCTCCAACTCCAAATATTGCTACGGATTCTTCAGGTCTAACTTTGGCAGTATGCAATACAGCCCCTGCTCCAGTTAGTACAGCGCATCCTACAATTGACGAATTATATTTATCAGATGATTTAGGTATCTTTACTACGTAACCAGATCTAACTAATACATGTTCACCCCATGTATAGGTTGCGCCATTAAGAGGAGCTTCGTTATAGGTTACCCCTGTTGGAGGAAAAACAGGCCTCCCTTTCAGAGGTTCTCTGTTAACCCAAGTTACAATTGCAAGGTCTCCTTCATCAAGATGTTTTACATCAGACCCCTTAGCTATTACAGTTCCTGTACCTTCATGCCCCAATAACGATGGAGTTGGGGACTCAGGATTATGCATTTGATGTAATTGACTATGACAAATTCCACTAGAATGTAATTTTACTATTACTTGATCTGGCCTAGGGTCTGGAATCTGAACGTTGTCTACAGTTAAGCTTTTTCCATATTCTGTGTGAATCGCAGCTTTACTTTCCATAAAAAACTCCATTTTAATTTGATTTAAATTTACTATGTTTTTTGATAATTTACTATTTAGAAAAAGCTATAAATTGATAAAATATTACTATGAGAACATTTTTATTAATAATCACAATTTTATTGTTAACTGCATGCAGTCAGAATCAACTAGACGATGCTTTATTAGACGAGACTCCTATAACAGTCAATCCGATGGTAAATTTTAATTCTTTTATGGATGAGTTGCCTGAATCTGAAAAAATATGTTTATATGAAAATTTTTCAGATGAAAAAGCTGCTATTGATTATTACTCTGATATTTCCTTACCTAATAATGAAATATCAGATTGCTTGTCTCAAAATACAAATTTCAGAATAATCCAAGGTGTTTTTCTAAACAAAAATATTGATTTGTCTCAAGATGAACTATCATGTATCAAATCAAACAATCTAAATGAAAAATTTGATTACTTGGGTAAATCTTTTGGTTCTCCTATTTTTACTTATTCTCTTGGTACTTTATTTTGTTTGAATGATATTTCAAGAACTAATTATGATGATTCTAAAAATGGAGACTTGTTTGATGGGGTGATAGAAAACAAACCGTTGTCATCAATCTTACCCAAAAATATTAATGCACTAGAGTGTTTTGCTGGGGGCAAAAGTAAGGACAATAAATCTTTAGAACGAACTAAAGAGGCTCTAGGATTTATATATTCAAGCGGAGGTTTGTTTCCAATTCAAATTTTTTCTGATCTTTCTAGTTTAGCTGAATGCATAGAAATCCCAAAGCAATTACTAGAAATTGGTCTTAATGAAACTTCTGCAGAGTGCCTATCTTCTAAATTAGGAAATATATTTTCAGATCCATTGAATCCATCCTTAAATGATCTTCCAAATGTAATTGTAGAATTAGATAGATGTAACATTGATGCTGAAGCTCTTTTAAGATATTTTGAGTTTGATATGCCAGAATCAGAAGGTATTATACAAGAACAAAATATACCAGAGGAAGCTTTAGCTGATGAGAGATTTATTTGTTTTTCACAAAAATTAGATATAAGTGATGTTTTAGAATTTTTGTATACAAGAAAATTAACATCAAATGCGATTAGTTTAGCTAACGACTGTGGAATTACTAAAGAGGAAATTGAATCAATAGATCTTTCAGAACTTCTAGAAAATAATTAGTATAATTACGATATGAAAATCAATATCGATAAAAATTCTGATTTAGTCATAGCCGCAGATATTGGAGGTACTAACATCCGCGTTGCTTTGGTTGATTTGAGTGGAAAAATATTAGAAAAAGATAAGTTAGAATATAATCCGTCTTTTGGTATTGAAAAAGCTGCAGGGCTAATATCAGAAATGGTGTTAAAGATATCTCAAAAAGAATCTATTATAGGCATGGGATATTCTTCTGCAGGTCCGCTTGATCAAATTACTGGAAAATATATCAATCCCCCAAACTTAACTGGATGGCATGATAAATCTTTGATACCTCATTTAAAGAGAAATTTAGGTCTGGATGCTAAAGCTGGACATGATGCAACATTGGCAGCGTTAGCAGAAACAAAATTTGGAGAATTTTCTGGATCTAAAGATATTGTATATCTTACCGTTTCTACTGGTGTAGGAGCAGGAATGATATCAAATGGAAATATGATTCAGGGACATAATTGGTTTGCAGGCGAAGTTGGTCACATGATAACCAATCCTAACGGTCCCGGTTGTTCTTTAGGTTGCCCAGGTTGTCTTGAAGGGAATATTTCTGGCACTGCTATTGCAAGGATAGCAAAACAAAAATTTATTAAAAATAAAACTAGAATATTAGATAAATATTCTGATGAACAAATAAATTCTAAGCTTATTTTTTCACTTGCAAGCAATGGTGATTTAATCTGTCAAGAAATTTTGCTTGATGTAATAGAGAATTTAGGTAGAGGATTAGCTTCATTATTAGCAATTCTAAATCCAGAAATGATAATTCTTGGAGGATCTGTTGCTGAGGCTATAAATAATAATTATTTTGATGATCTATTAAAAACTGTTTCGAAATATTGTATTAAGTTTTATAAAGATTCACCTCCAATTAGAATGACTAAACTAGGAGAGGACGCATCAATTTTAGGAGCTTCAATTATAGCTCAAAATTAATCGTCTATATCCGGCTGATCAATTGGTTTTTCGTAGTCAGCTAATGACTTTATAGGATCGTTAATATCATCGTCAATTGCATCTGGAGCCAAGAAAGAAGTTCCATCTGGATTTAGTGATCCCCATCCCTCTATCTCCCCAGCATTATACTCATCAAAATCTTTTACTTCATCTTTAAAGTTTTCTTCAGTATCTTCTTCGATATCATTTGGGTTGTTAGATGCCAATTCTTCATCAGATTTCATTTCTGCAAGTTTTTCCTTGCTTAGAGATACTATTTCAGGTTCGCTAGAAAATTTTAAATTATCTAGGATACTTTTAGCGTATACTCCTCCTATGTTTGAGATTCCATTTACTGCTGCTTTTTGTGTTTCTAATTCTTCATCTTCTAGTAGTTCTTTTATTTGATCTAAATTTTCTTCACTTCCTAACAAACTTAATGAGAGACAAGCTTCAGATCTTATTCTAAAACTGTCGTGATCAAGTAGTTCTTCAATTAGGGGAATCCATTTTATATCCCCATTGTTACCCATTGAAATAATTGCACAAATTATATCTTCGTTATTTTTTGAACTAAATTTTTCTAAAATTAAATTTTCTATATATGAATTTTTTACAAAACTTAAACTTTGAATCATTATGCGCTTATTTTCATTAGATTTTGTTACTTTTATAAAATTTAATCCAAAATCTATTAGTCTATTTAATTTTTTATTTTTTGATATGTATTCATAAATCC
>Ga0208127_1000321_pt1 | contig 24633 bp, 23 predicted proteins | sample ETNtaG_6_FD_185751 | JGI IMG/M metagenome (GOLD analysis project Ga0208127, IMG submission 185751) | Marine microbial and viral communities from oxygen minimum zone, Eastern Pacific Ocean - ETNP201306SV45 (SPAdes) (version 2) | ecosystem: Environmental > Aquatic > Marine > Oceanic ... | reverse complement strand
CCAGAGGCCGTAATATTAATGAGACCTGGCGCACCATCGAGGCTTGGCGAGGTTTGCGAAATTGAACCCCAATTACGTGATTTATTTAAAGCAGTTTATGAAATAGAGAAGCCTGGCCATATAGAGGGCGGTGATATTCTCGTTACAGGTAAAGAAATCCTTGTTGGCCGGTCTGCCAGAACTAATGCAAATGGCGTTAGCCAACTGTCAGAAATAGTTACCCCATTGGGTTACGTGATGCGGGAAGTTTTTACACCTCCAGAGATTTTACATTTTAAGACAGATTGTTCGTTACTTGGCCCTGATGAAATTTTATCAACTAAGCGGCTGCAGAACTCTGGCTGTTTTGATGGATACCGAGTTATCAATGTTGCAGATGGAGAGGAAGCTTCAGCAAATGCAATCCGTGTAAACGATTATGTAATCATGCCAGCAGGTTTTCCCAAGACAAAAGCAATTTTGGAAGATCACGGTTATAAAGTTAAAGTTATCAATAATACCGAATGCGCAAAGCTTGATGGAGGCATGTCGTGCCTTTCTTTGCGTCTGAATTTGATGTAATTCATTAAAAGTGATAGCTGTTAAGTGAGGTTCATTTGGATTTTGTAATAGATGGTTTGCAATATGCAAACTGGTCGGAAAAAATTTTTAAACAGATGCGCGAAGGTAATGTTGATGCTGTTCATGCAACAATAACCTACCATGAAAACTTTCGTGAGACAGTTTTGCAAATAGAAAAATGGAACCGCTTTTTTGAAGAATTTCCTGATTTAATTTTTCAAGGCAAAACGGCTGCAGATCTCAAGCTTGCTAGAGAAACGGGGCGAACTGCGATATTTTTTGGTTCACAAAACCCTTCTTGCATCGAAGATGATATAGGGTTGGTCGAAATCCTGCACACACTTGGATTGCGGTTTATGCAGCTCACTTACAATAATCAGTCATTGCTAGCGACTGGGTGTTACGAAGCAGACGATACTGGACTAACTAGAATGGGCCGAGAAGTTGTGTCGGAAATGAACAGAGTTGGTTTGGTTGTTGATATGAGTCATTCTGCTGAACGTTCGACATTGGACGCCATTGATCATTCTTCACGCCCCATCGCTGTTACGCATGCAAATCCAAGTTTTTGGCACCCCGCTCTTCGGAACAAGTCTGATGATGTCTTAAAAGCTCTTGGTGATAGTGGTGGGATGCTAGGTTTTTCTATTTACCCCCATCATCTGAAAAACAGTAGTGACTGTAGTCTACAAAGTTTTTGCGACATGGTGGCAAAAACTATCGATTTAATGGGTGAGGGAAACGTTGGTATTGGGACGGATCTCTGCCAAGATCAACCGGATAGTGTTGTCGAATGGATGCGGGTTGGTCGCTGGACAAAATCAATAGATTATGGAGAAGGAAGTGCTGAGAAGCCTGGGTTTCCTGATATGCCAAGTTGGTTTGACGGTAATCTTGATTTTAAAAATCTTAGTGTAGGTTTAAGAAATACGGGTATGGATGCCGCGCTGATATCCAAGGTAATGGGTGGAAACTGGTTTAAGTTTTTTAGCGAAAGTTTTGAGCCAAAAATTTGAAGATTTCAGGTTAAACTGGTGTCGTCGCGCGCTCTCTAGCCCACACGTATACACCTGCTCCTACTATTACGATGGCCCCAGATATTGTCCAAAAATCAGGATAATTGTTAAATAAGATGATGCCCCACATCGTGGCAAAAAGTAAGCTTGTGTAACCAAATGGTGCCACAAGACTTGCTTCTCCGAGTGTCAGAGCTTTTATTAAAAACAGGTGCCCAGCTGTTCCAATTAGTCCGATTATTATAGTTAAGGTGATTGCAGTAGTAGACATAGGGGTCCAGTGAAAAGCAATGTAGACGGAATAACAAACGGCTCCAAAAAGTGCGGCGTAAAATAGGGATGTCCACGGGCTTTCATCTGAACCAACAAAGCGTGTCGCCAGATTGTAAGCTGAGTAACAGATTGCTCCGCCGATAGGAAAAAGAGCATAGATGGTAAAAACGCCGCTTCCTGGGCGTATGATTATCAAAGCGCCTATAAGTGAAACGCCTATGCCTATGATACGTTTAGGACCAATTTTTTCCTTTAGGATTAAGAAGGCTCCTAACGTAATTAATACTGGGCTAATGTTAAATAATGCTGTTGCTTCTGCTAAACCTAATCGAGAGAAGGCGAAGAAAAATAATGTTGTAGCCAGCATTAACGCTACAGATCTAAAGAATTGTAATTTTGGATACCTTGTTTTTCCATAAATATTTATTCGGGGAAGTATTAGTAATGTTACAAGTACTGCTTGGACTGTATATCTAGCCCAAATCGTTTGAACAGGGCCAATTTCTTGCATCAAATATTTTGCAACAGCATCCATTGAGGCAAAACAAAATATCGCTCCTATCATTAAAGAAATTGAAAGAGATGAGTTATTAAGCGAGGGAATTGCGCTTCTCATTAAAAATCTTTCTTAGGTTTAAAATTCAACAAGTGGCTCACTCAAGCTTAAACTTTTAATGGTTGCAACCTTAAAGTCTTAAAAATCGACTGATTCAAAATTGGTAAAACCGGCGACAATTTTCTGCGAATATTTTTTTATGAAATTGTTCAGGAATTAATTGTGATATTTCTAAGTAAAGTTTTGAAAAGCTTGAATAAAGGGAGTCGACAGGAAAGTTTGAACCAAACATTAATCTTTTTGAGCCGAATTGGTCGAGACAATGCCCTATAATTGGTTGAATACTATCTGCGTTCCAATTTTTATCAAACATGCCCAAGCCAGAGATTTTGCAATAGGTGTTTTCTCTATCGGATAGTTTTGATAATTTTTCAGCCCAGTCTTCTATGTATTTGCCAGTGCGCTCTTGGGGACTACCGCAATGGCAAACTGCTACTCTAAGATCGGGCACTTCCTGAAGTAATATGCCGGTTTCGTGATATAGATTTGGTGTTAGTTGAAGATCAAAAGTTAGGCCTAATTTGGAGATATGTTTAAGGCCATCCAAAAATTTTGGATCATTTAGCAAATTATTTGTTCCAGTCTGTGCATCTTCTTTTTCTGCTCTGCCGATGATTTGCCTCACTCCACGTAAGCTTGTAAATTTCGACAATTTATTAATTTGATCCAAAAAATCTGGTGCTGCTAAATCGCAAAAAGCTACTTGGACTATTTTCCAATTTTGTGAGTTAGTTGCTATTTGATCAATCCACTTCGCTTCCTGCCATCCATCTTCCGCACCTACTTGAACATGAACCGATGCATTAAATTTAAATGGTTTAAGTTTTGAAATATGCTCATCGAGCAAGTAATTTCGTTGAATAGGAGTTGGGTCACCAAAAAACCGTGTTGCACCTTTTTCCATCAACCAAGGGTATTTTACTTCTGATAAATCCCATAGGTGGTGATGAGCATCGACAAGCATATTAACCGCCTACCTTACTTTGATTACGGCCTAAAACATCAATGCCGTGTTGGTAAAGAATTGATAAGATATCAATGAAAATCCAATTTTCTGCTAACTTGCCTTCACCGCGACGATAAATATCAATAACTTTAAATTCAATTTTGCCATCACTTTTGGGTAAACCCATAAAGCCACCGTCATGCCGGGCGGTAAAATTAGGCCATCCAAAAAAACCACCATAATGTCCTTCTGCCAGTCTAGCTATATGACCAGTTCCTGACCTATCAGAAAAGGCAGCCCTAAAAGGACCTGCATGTTGTTTTGCATATCTTTCAATAGTAAACGTTGATCCAATGCCGTGTGGACCCCACCACAGCATATCGTCTTGCCAGCTCAAAGCCAATTCTTCTTCTAGCGGTAAGGGGTTTTCCCATTGACCTAAATCCGAAATCATCCTGTTAATGAGCTGCAAAGTTGCTTCGCTTTCTTTTGGATTGGCGTCCTTGAATAGAACTCCATCGTGGGTTCTTGGGCCCGGCTGCACAATGCTTGACCCGGTCTGTGAGTCAAAAGGGTTTTGATCGGCCTGCGACATCAAGTGTGGAATGTCAAAATAAAATGCGGTCTGAAGAATCTGGCCATTATTAACAAGATTAAATTCGCAGTATCTTAGCATTACTATTTTGAAGTTCGGTTGAATGCCAAGCCATTCGTGATCAAATAGACTTAAAAGATGTCCCATCGATACTACCCAGATACCCTCCTCATCTTTAAGAGAATTTTTTCCAGCAAAAAAAATGTCTTGCCTTCGTTGGGTGCACTTGAAAGACTTGCGGAAAGGTTTCCAGAAATTAAGGATAACCAAATCTCTGTTATTTATTTCACCAAATGGATGAAATCCCCTCCACAAATAATCTCTAGGTGTATTTTTTTCAAAACAAAGTTTCAACTCATCAGCAGATTGAGCAGAATCAAGAGAGTCATAAAAATTTAAAACAACTGATTTTGCTTCCTGTAAACTCGTCATTTTTAGTGCTTCAAAGTTCTTTTTTAACAATTTTAATTACGACTTAAAAAAAGGCTTGCCATAGCGATGGGGCTTTGTCTAGTAATATTGAATACGTATGCAAAGACTTCGAAGGATTCGATGGCTAACATCCACTTAAATAATGTGTCAAAGCGCTGGGGAAGTTTCGTCGGTGTTGAAAAGTTTAACCTCGACATAGCTGACAAAGAGTTCCTGGTTCTACTAGGCCCATCTGGATGTGGAAAAACGACAACCATGCGCATGATCGCTGGCCTTGAAGATGTGTCCGAGGGCGAGATATTTATAAATGGGCAACGTGTGAATGATTTGGAGCCAAAAGACCGTGATGTCGCTATGGTCTTTCAAAGTTATGCTTTGTATCCCAATATGACAGTTTATGAAAACATTCGTTTTCCTTTGAAAATTAGGGGAACTAACAAATCAGAGCATGATGGCCGCGTTCGCAAGGCGTCGGCAATGGTTGAATTGGATGAATTTCTTGAGCGTAAACCAGCAGAGCTGTCTGGTGGTCAACGACAGCGAGTGGCGCTTGCGAGGGCGATTGTTCGTGAGCCAAACGTCTTTTTGATGGATGAGCCACTATCTAACTTGGATGCGAAATTAAGGGTGTCAACTAGGGCTCAGATCAAGAATTTAAGTCACGAACTTGCCGTAACAACAATCTATGTAACGCATGACCAAGTTGAAGCTATGACTTTGGCGGATAGAGTAGTCGTGATGAATAGAGGGGTTGTCCAACAAGTTGGCACTCCGACAGAAATTTATGATTTTCCAGCCAATACATTTGTAGCAGGCTTTATTGGTAGTCCATCGATGAACTTAATTGATGGAGTGGTCTCAAAGGGTGTATTTCAATCCACTAATACGAGTATTTCTGGCTTAAAGGCTAATGATGGCCCTATTACCCTTGGTTTTAGGGCTGAGGATGCGGCGGTTTCTAAAAAGAAGTCTGAAATAGGCGAGAATGTCTATACTCAAGAGCTATTGGGTGATGCCACCATGATAACGGTAAAAGTTGGAAATGCCTTAGTAAGCGTAAAGGCCGATAAGAATTTTCGAGCAAGCATAGGTGAAAAAATAAATATCTCTGTGCCTGCCGGAATATGCCATCTGTTTGACACCCAGACAGGGGCTAGAATTGGGGGCTAGAGCTCCGAACATGATAATTGACTGAAAGGATGTGAATTTTCATCCTCTAACTTGGGAGAACTAAAATGAACAAAAAAATTATGGCTTTGGTGGGCGCTTTCTCACTCTCGGCATTTGGAACTGCGCAAGCTTGTGAAATTTCAGCTCGCGTAAGTGTAGTTGGTAATGAATTTCCAGCTATTCAAACGGTCGGAGCGGGAGCAGCAGCTTGTACTGGTGCCGAAGTAACAACCAACCTTACATCTGAGCACCAAAAAATAAATGTGCCTGGAATGCAAGGAAATCCTGCCGAGTATACGTCGGCGATTGTTGCTAACTCTTCGATTGTGGCACTGATGAATGAAGACGTAATTCGTCCACTTGATGATTTAGTAGCAAAGCATGGTGGGGCTTTAAATCCTAACCAATTAATCAAAGTTGATGGAAAGATTATGGCCGTAGCATTTATGGCGAATGCACAGCATCTGATGTATCGGAAGGATGTTTTATCTGATCTTGGCATTGACGTCCCAAAAACATACGAGGATATGTTAGCTGCAGCGGAAAAAATTCGCTCAGCTGGTGTAATGAAAAACCCAGTAGGTGGAGCTTATGCTGCGGGCTGGAACTTGGCACAAGAGTTCAACAATATGTTCTTAGGGTATGGCGGATCACATTTTGAAGCTGGCAGCGCTAATCCGAGTATTAACTCAAAAGCTGGTATTGATGCTTTGAACATGATGAAGTCTCTATCTGAGTATATGAACCCAGATTTTTTAACACATGACTCTAATGCTACAAATGCAGAGTATCGTGCTGGGAACATAGCTTTGTTAAACATGTGGGGATCTCGTGCAGCGTCTCAAACTACAGCTGAGGGTGTAACGGATGCCGTAAAAAATGGTCATGCAGTTGCAGGACCTATGACTGTGGGAGGTGGATCTACCGCTGCGTCAACATTATGGTGGGATGGCTGGACTGTTGCTAAAAATGTATCTGATGCAGAAGCCGAAGCTACATTTATTGCAATGATGAATGGAATACGCCCCTCAATGATGGAAGATGAGGCTATTCGTACCCAGGCCGTTTGGCTCATTGACGGCTACACTCCAACTGACGCCGCTATAGGTGTTTTTGAAGCTGCAAAAATGGGAACAACTCCCTACCCGATGTTGCCTTATATGGGTCTTCTACACACAGCCTTGGGTGCAGAATTACCTGATTTTATGCAGGGAAAAGAAAGTGCTGAGCAAGCACTAGCCGATGTTGAGGCTGCCTACATTGCGGCTGCGAAAGAAAAAGGCTTCTTAAATTAAGTAAGCTTTATGTCAGGGACGGTCTCGTCCCTGACTATACAGAGTGATTTGATTTTATGAGGCATTCGACTTTTTTTTGGTTTTTTGCGCCAACAGGGCTGGCAATGCTGCTTTTTATTGCCTTGCCCATAGTATCTGTTGTCTTGCAATCAATACATGCTCCACATCCTGCCGTTTTAGTGGAGGTGGAAACATGTACGCCTCTTGTAGGGTGTACTACCGAGACTTCGATTGACCAAGACGCAACAGCAGATTTACGTGCAGCAAAGCCATTGGGTAGGTTTGTAGGTCTGGAAATATTCAAGGACCGTGGTCACTTGGCGCTTTCAGAGGTCAAAGAAATATGGGGTAACACCTCTAGCTTTGGAGAGTTTTTCTCTAGGCTCACTAATCTACCATTTTACCGGGCTATGTATTTTACGCTGACATTTACATTTATAGTAACGCCACTGGTTGTGATTGTTGGGTTTTTAGTAGCGTTAAACGTTAATGCTTTATACCAAAAGTTAAGAGGCCTAGTCGTTTTTCTGTCTTTGCTACCATTTGTTATCAACCCATTAATTGGATCGCTCGTTCTTTTTTGGATGATTGATAGTCGTGGTATACTCGGCACATCCATTCAATGGATTTTTTCAGATCCAAATCTTTCATTAAAAGCCTCAACGGGTTTAATGTGGATTGCCTTGATTGTATATGGTGTTTGGCATGCGGCGCCCTTTGCCTTCGTAATTTTCTATGCAGGACTGCAAACTCTTCCTGAAGACCAAATTGAAGCCGCTCAGATCGATGGAGCAAGTCGGATTCAGCAGGTTTGGTACGTAGTATTACCTCACTTGATGCCACTTGTAGCGTTCGTAGCCCTCATTCAATTAATGGATAATTTTCGTGTATTTGAACCAATCATAGGTTTTAATGCCTCCGCTCATGCGACCAGTCTGAGTTGGTTTATCTTTAATGATTTAGGCGGTGAAACCCGGCAACTTTCATCTGCCTCTGCAACCTCAGTACTAACGATTATCGGGGTCACAATACTCTTACTTCCAGTCCTCAGGCGAACCTGGAGAGATTTTAGGGAGAAAAAGTAAATGAGTGCGGCAACGGAAAAAAGGTCAGCTAAATTACGTATAACAATTTACGTATTCGCGATCTTTTGGTTAATCATATCTGCTTTTCCCTTCATTTGGACTTTGTGGGGAAGCTTTAAGGTTGAACTTGACTTCTTCTCTATTGCAGATTGGACTTTTGCATTAACGGGTGAAAGAACGACTGCAGAATATGGTAGAGCATTTACTGCTGCTGGATATGAAGGAGCTTGGGTAAAAGAAGAATTTTGGCGCAATGTTTTAAATACATTCATTATATGTTTTTTCGTTGTTTGTACGTCCTTAACAATCGGTACCCTAGGTGGTTACGCCCTATCGAGGTCTGGCTACAGATACACTTTCATATTATTAATAACGGCGTTGATCTTTAGAGCAATGCCTCCGATCACTTTGGTATCGGGTTACATGCTTCCTTTTTTTGAATGGAATGTATGGGGTAAAATTCCAACCACAGTAATTGTACTGGTTGCGATAAATCAGCCCTTTACATTATGGATGCTTCACTCGTTTTTTCAAAACATTCCCAAAGAGCTCGACGAAAGTGCAAAAGTCGATGGCTGTTCACAATTCCAGGCCTTTAGGAATGTTATTATTCCCGTCATGTGGCCCGGTGTGATTACCACTGGCTTATTTAGTTTCCTCTTAGCGTATAACGATTTTGCAGTGACTTCGATGCTCTTGTCAGAGGAAAACAGAACGATGATGCCGCAGGTCGCCGCTTTCTTAGGGACTACCTATACGGAGGGAAATGTTATGTTTGCTGTCGCCGCAGTTGTTTCAGCAGCAGCACCACTTTTTATCCTCGTTATGTTTTTTCAACGCCAAATTGTAAGTGGACTGACGGCCGGTGCAGTGAAAGGATGACAATGGTTGACTTATTTTTAAAGTTAAAGGCTTTCCTGTAATGAAAGGATCTCGCCCAACCCAAGCTTATTTAAGCGCTAAAACTGATATGACAAAAACATCAGAAACTCAAAAAGTTATAGAGGAAATGGTTGATGGTTTAAACGACCATAGGATTGATGATATCGGTGAATTTTTTTCTAAGAATTTTCGATGGATGGGCAATCAAGGTTGCGGCACAAAAAAAGGACTTCGTGAATTTCAAGAAAATTGGCAGCGTCCTTTTCAGCAAGCATTTTCTGATAAGGTGTGTATAGATGAAGCCCGTTTATTTATGGGAGAGTGGGCAGCCGCATTTGGTAGACAAGAAGCGGTTCATTCTGGTGAGTTCATGGGAATTGCTGCGACCGGTAAACAGGTTGAAATTCGTTACATGGATTTTTGGAAAGTCGTTGATGGGAAAATCACTGATAATTGGGTGATGGTAGATTTCCCTCATGTGATGGCTCAATTGGGAGTTGACCCTTTCCAAGGTCATGGTTGGGAAAAGTACGATAATGGGGAAAAGGCACCCTTAGATTAAAGTAGTTAGGAATATTGCTATGGCTATTGAATACCTTAAACGCGGCATATCCGATCAAAAACGATCGGAAGACGATGCAAACACTGCAAAAATTGTATCTCAAACACTGCTCGATATCGAGGAACGGGGTGATCGAGCAGTTAGAGAGTTAGCAGTTAAATTTGATGGGTTTGATCGTGATAATTACAAGCTGTCGCAAACTGAAATAGAGCAAATAATTTCTAAAGTATCGGACGATGATATGCGGGATTTAAAGTTTGCCCAAGAGCAAGTGCGAAACTTTGCCGAAGCTCAAAGAGAAAGTATGCGAGACATTGAGATCGAAACAATGCCCGGTGTTATTTTAGGGCATAAAAATATCCCAGTGCAGTCTGTGGGCTGTTATATTCCAGGCGGTAAGTTTCCGATGGTTGCTTCGGCCCACATGTCAGTAGCGACTGCGTCAGTTGCCGGGGTCCCGCGTATAATAGCATGCACGCCTCCATTTAATGGTGAGCCTAACCCAGCAGTTATAGCCGCCATTCATCTTGGGGGGGCTCATGAAATCTACGTGCTAGGTGGTATCCAGGCTGTCGGTGCAATGGCTCTTGGTACTGAAACTATTGAGGCTGTACACCTTCTAGTTGGACCAGGGAATGCGTTTGTAGCAGAGGCAAAAAGACAGTTGTTTGGTCGAGTTGGAATAGACCTTTTTGCTGGCCCCACGGAAACAATGGTAATTGCCGATGAGACTGTAGACGCTGAAATTTGTGCTACGGATTTATTAGGGCAAGCAGAACACGGATATAATTCACCTGCCGTTTTGCTTACCAATTCTCGTAATTTGGCGGAGCAAACATTAGCAGAAATAGATCGAATTCTTAAAATTTTACCCACTTCAGATACAGCTGAGGCAAGTTGGGAAAATTATGGAGAAGTAATCTTATGTGATACTTATGAAGAAATGCTTCAGGTTGCAGATGAAGTGGCATCAGAGCACGTTCAAGTCATGACAGATCGGGATGATTGGTTTTTAGAAAATATGACCTGCTATGGTGCATTATTCTTAGGAGCTCGAACAAACGTAGCAAATGGTGATAAAGTAATTGGGACAAACCATACTTTACCAACAAAAAAAGCAGGTAGGTATACTGGTGGCTTATGGGTTGGTAAATTTCTAAAAACTCATAGTTACCAAAAAGTTCTAACTGACGAAGCAGCGGCACAAATTGGTGCTTATGGCTCACGATTATGTTTGCTTGAGGGCTTTGTGGGTCATGCAGAGCAATGTAATTTACGCGTACGACGATATGGTGGTCAGAATGTGCCATACGGGGGCGCAGCTAAATGAATTCTGAAGAAAAATCAGAAAAATTAAAGCGTGTCTTATTAAATTGGCAGAAATCCATGAGTGATTTTGATGAAGTTAACGTTAGGCAAGCAATGCACTCCAGCACTAAAGCTGATGTAGCGATCCGGATGTGTCATCCTTTTGGAGACTTAGAGAACTCGGATAATATTTACGAAAAAATCTATAGTCCCCTAAATGCCTCTTTGCCTGATTTAGAGCGGCGAGATCTTATTGTGATAGCAGGGTGCACTCCTGAAGGTGATAATTGGATTGGCTGCATGGGAAACTACATGGGTACCTTTCTCGAGCCATTTTTAGGTATTCCAGCTACCGGACGTTTGGCACACATGAGGTATCATGAGTTTTTTCGTATTGACGAAGATAAAATATCTGAAATGCATTTCATATGGGATATTCCAGAACTCATGATGCAGGCTAATGCATGGCCTATGGCGCCACAGCTAGGAGCTTATCTTTGTACTCCTGGTCCTATGAGTTGTGATGGTTTAAATGCATCGGGGGATGGAACAAAAGCATTGTCTCATATCAAAGATATGGAAACAGCTCTTTGTAGACATCCAGAAGACCCAGATCCAAGCGTTATGCAGCTGGAAAAATATTGGCATCCAAAGTTTAATTGGTATGGCCCAGCAGGGATAGGTACCAGTAGAGGAATTGCAGGTTTTCGCCATTGGCATCAAATACCATTTTTGCGCGCCATGCCTGACCGCAAGGTAGATCCTACGGGCGATCGGCTCGCACCTTCGGAAATGTATGATTTGCATTCTCATTATATCGCCCAAGGTGCCTATGTTTGTGAAACAGGCTGGCCAAATATGAGAATGAAGCTCACTCATGACGGGTGGATGGGAATTGCTCCAGCTGGTCGTGAGATTACGCTAAGGAGCCTAGATTTTTGGCGGCTTGAAAATGGGTTGATAAGAGAAAATTGGGTGCAGATTGATGTTTTGCATACCTACGCGCAGTTAGGCGTAGATGTTCTGGCGCGACTTGGCGAGTTCAATAAGTCCCGTAACCTTTCTCCTATAACTTTTGAAAAGGATTACTGAGTATGATTTTACCAGAAATGCCTTCAATGTCTTTGGACGGGAAAGTTGCTCTTATAACTGGTGCCTCATCTGGTATTGGCCAAGGTGCTGCCGTTGCTCTTGCTCAAACAGGAGCTCATGTTCTTTGTGCTGCAAGGGGTAAAGAGCGTTTGCTAGAGACAGTGGAACAACTATTAGGCAAAGGGTGGAAAGCAGAAGCTTTCATTCTAGACGTTACTGACCAAGCTAAAGTTGAAGATCTATTTTCTAAAAACAAGATCGATATTGTTGTTAACTCGGCTGGCCTTGCCCGCCACTCACCTGCTTTGGAGACACGTTCTGAGGACTTTGATGATGTCATAGAGGTCAATTTGAAATCAGCATATTTTCTGTCGTCTATTGCTGCAAGAGAGATGATTCAACGCAAAATAAAAGGCTCAATAATCCATGTGTCCAGTCAAATGGCCTATGTTGGTGGTATAGATCGAGCCGTTTACTCAGCTTCAAAGCATGCTCTCGAAGGGATGATAAAGTCAATGGCAATCGAATGGGGTGATAAAGGCATAAGAATTAATTCTGTATGCCCCACCTTTATTCGAACACCATTAACAGAGCCAACATTCCAAAATCCAGAGCGGGTTAAGTGGATTAAAGAAAAAATAAAGTTAGGTAGGGTCGGCACAGTACCGGACGTAATGGGCGCAATATTTTACTTGGCTTCCGATCTGTCAGAATTAGTGACTGGCACTTCTATACTTGTTGATGGAGGTTGGACGGCGGATTGATGGCTGAACGAATTACTTCAGTAATGGTTGCGGAAGTGGCCGGGGTTTCTCAGGCAGCTGTTTCTCGGGTTTTTACACCTGGTGCATCGGTATCAAAAAAGACTGCAGAAAAAGTAAGGAGAGCCGCTAATCGATTAGGATATAGACCAAATTCATTGGCCAGAGCTATGGTTTCTGGAAAATCTCGCATTATTGGTCTCGTAGTCGCATATCTAGATAACTATTTTTACCCAGACGCTGTGGAAAAACTATCGAATGCGTTTCAGAAACGCGGTTATCATGTTTTGGTTTTTATGGCATCGAATACTGCGGATAAAATCGATAGTGTTATGCAAGAAATTCTAGATTATCAGGTTGATGGGATTGTCTTAGCGTCTGTTGCGCTCTCTTCAGAAATTACAAAGCGTTGTAAAGAAAACGGGGTTCCAGTTGTATTATTCAACAGAAGTCAAGACAATCCAAATATCAGTGCAGTTACATCAGATAATTATAAGGGCGGAGCCGAAGTAGCAAACTTGCTATTAAAAGATGGTCATGAAAAAATTGCGTACCTTGCTGGTTGGGAGGGCGCATCAACACAACGCGATAGAGAGGCGGGTTTTGTTGATGCATTGCGTAAAGCAGGAAAAAGCATAGTTTCAAGAAGTGTTGGGAATTTTAGAACTGAGCAAACTAGAGAAGCTGCCCTATCATTATTCAATGTACCAGTATCAAAAAGGCCTGACGCAATTTTTGTAGCAAATGATCATATGGCATTAACGACCATGGATGTAATACGTTTCTCGTTGAACTTATCCATACCAAATGACGTAGCCATTGTGGGTTTTGATGATGTACCTCCCGCCTCATGGCCAGCATATAATCTTACTACAGTCCGCCAACGTGCAAATAAAATGGTCGAATGCACAGTAGATATAATTCTCGAAAAAATAGAGCAATCAGATAACGGTAAATCCATTCAAATTAAAATACCCAGTCCAATTGTTGTAAGAGGCACAACACGCAATCTTGAAGGTGAAATATGAAAGGTTTTGATAGTAAATTTTCTGATTTTCCAGATTATATTTTGGGAATAACAAAAGAGATTTGGGAGAATCGTGGCCTCTCCACTTTGGATAGTTATTACGCAGAGGATATTATCGTTCGGTCTCCCACATCTATCGTGGTAGGTAACAAAGGCGTTATCGGTGCCACAATGGCGACCTTGGCGGAATTTCCTGATCGTAGACTTTTAGGAGAGGATGTAATTTGGTCTGGAACTCCCGAACAAGGTATGCTGAGTTCTCACCGAATTTTATCTACTGCTACACATTCTGGGCATGGCATTTATGGGGAGGCGACTGGGAAAAAAGTCATTTATCGGGTTATTGCTGATTGTCATGCAATTGAGAATAAAATTAATGATGAATGGTTAGTTCGAGATCAAGGTGCGATCGTAAGGCAGCTTGGTATAACTCCAGTAGATTACACTCGTAGTTTAATTCTTGCAGAGGGTGGCCCAGACAGTTGTTTGAAACCTTTTAACCCTGAGGATGATATAAAAGGTCCATACATGGAACGGGGTAATTCTAATGAGTGGGGTAAAAAATACGCTGCTGCCTTATCTGATATTATGAATGCTGATTTTACCAGTATCAGGCAAAATTATGACCGTGCAGTATTAGCAGAACTACCAGGAGGTAGAACGGCTTATTCTTATGATGGTATTGATGAGTTCTGGATGGGGTTAAGAGCATCTTTTCCGAATGCTAAATTTGAGATGCATCATACTATTGGACTAGATGAGAAAATGCTCTCTCCTCGATCTGCAATTCGTTGGAGCTTATCCGGCAAACATGACGGATTGGGTGCTTTCGGAAAACCAACAGGCGCTGATGTTTATATTATGGGTATAAGTCACGCCGAGTTTGGTCCGCGCGGAATTAGGCGAGAGTTCACAGTTTTTGATGAGGTCGCGATCTGGAAGCAAATATTACTACACTCAGGGGAGGTATAAATTTTGATGAATGATGTGACAGAAAAAATAGAAAAGCGGCTTGTTCGTTATGGTGACTTATTGCCATGTAAAACAGCATTTATTGATGCCCATACTCCAGGTTCAGATCAAAAAGAAAACTTCACGATTATTGGAGGTGGAGTTTCAGAAAGTGCGGATCAGCATATACACATAAACCTTCCTCACGGATTCAATATTGGTGCGGCTGGGCAACCACCTAGATGTAGAAATTCGCTACATTCACACAGAACGGCCGAAGTATTTTTTGTACTATCAGGTCGTTGGAGGTTCTTCTGGGGTCGATGGGGAAAAGCTGGAGAAGTGGTTTTAGAAGCAGGTGATATATTTAATATTCCAACAGGCATATTTCGTGGATTTGAAAATATTGGAACAGATTACGGGATGATAATGGCAATACTGGGTGGTGATGATGCTGGTGGAGGAGTTATTTGGGCGCCTCAAGTAATTGAAGATGCCTCAGACCATGGTCTTATTTTATCCGAGAAAGGCCGTCTGTATGATACTAAAAAGGGTCAGGCGCTTCCACCTAATGAAAAACCAATGCCTAAACTCACAGATAAAGAACTTTTAAATTACCCAGAACCATCAACCTCGGAAGTAGTGCCTAATCATGTTGCTCGATATTGGGATATGGTTGCTTTATCGGACACATCACCCGCCAAAGTTATAGGTGAAACTGGTATGTTGAGAGATAAGCCAGGTTTTGAGGTTGAATTTTTGACACGTAACTCATGTGGAAATGCGATGGAGGAACTAGATCGTAGTGATGTAATTATGCCGGTCAGGGGGCACTGGAAATTAATTTATGAGGGCGGATCATTAACTCTGAACCCGGGCGACACTTTATCAGTTCCTAGCGGTGTGTCACACAGAGTAGAGCCAGCGATGACGGGCCATTGTTCGCTGTATAGAATCAGAGCGACCTCTGATCCCGCTGGCTCAACGTGGAAAGGATAACCAATGAGTATAAAAACGACCCACGTCGGTTCTCTCCCACGTACTCAAAAGGTAGTAGACTACATCTTCGCTAGAGAAAATAAGACGCCCTTTTCTCAGAAAGACTTTGACTCAGCAATGAGTGAGGCTGTTCTGGAAACTGTCGAGAAGCAAGTGAAGGCCGGAATAAATATTGTCTCGGATGGGGAAACTTCGAAAATTTCATATGCAACTTATGTAAAGGATAGATACACAGGATTTGATGGAGACAGCCCACGTAACGCTCCCGCTGATCTGCAGCGATTTCCCTCGTTTCTTAAGCGCCTGGCGGATGATGGTGGAACGCCGCAGTATTCAAGGCCCATGTGTGTTGGAGAGGTAAAGTCAAAGGGACAGGGTGAACTTGAAAAGGACATTGCGAACCTGAAGTCTGCACTTTTAGCATCTGGTGCTGAAAGGGGCTTCATGAATGCAGCCTCCCCAGGTGTCATTTCTCTATTTTTACAAAATGATTATTATCCATCTCGTGAGAACTATTTAGAAGCATTAGCTAACGCTATGAAAGCTGAGTACGAAACAATTGTGGCGGCGGGTTTAGACTTACAACTTGATTGTCCGGACTTAGCACTATCCCGCCATATGTTGTTTAATGATTTGAGTGATGATGAATTTATTAGAATTGCTGGCTCTCATGTTGAAGCTCTTAATTATGCTCTTTCGGACGTACCTAAAGAGAAAGTTCGCGTTCATATATGTTGGGGAAATTATGAGGGTCCTCATGTTTGTGATATTCCGATGTCAAAAATGTTTGATACGCTTATGGCCACTAAAGCGGGATATGTATTGTTTGAAACATCTAACCCAAGACATGGCCATGAATGGACAGTGTTTAAAGATCGCAAGGCAGACATACCAGATGATAAAATACTCGTGCCAGGCGTTGTGGATACCACTACGAACTTTGTAGAACATCCCGATTTAGTTGCGCAAAGATTGGAACGCTTTGTACACATAGTAGGCAGAGACAGAGTTATTGCTGGCAGTGATTGTGGTTTTGGTACTTTTGCCGGTTTTGGTACGGTTGATCCAGAAATAGCGTATGCAAAGCTTGCAAGTCTTTCCCAAGGTGCTCAAAAAGTTTAGGAATGGAGCAGGTTGTTCTTCTACCAGGTTTGATGTGTGATGAGCGCTTATTTGAACCACTCATAAAACTTCTAAAGCCTAATTATCACGTGCATGTTCCAATAATGGATACCCAAAAGAGTATAGATGGGATGGCCAAGTATTTGTTAAATACCATAAGTGGCTCATTTCATCTGGTTGGCTTATCGATGGGGGGAATTATAGCAATGACGGTCGCGATAAAAGGTCCAAGCCGTGTGAAATCAATGGTTTTGATGGACACAAGCCCACATTCGGACAGTGTACGGAAGCAAGCTATTCGCGATAAGCAGATAGAAACAGTCAACCAGGCGTCAGATTTGGCAAGAATAGTGGCCCAAGAATTAAAGCCAAACTACGTACATGATAGATCCTCAAATGAACATGTACTGAAGTTATGTATGAAAATGGCTATGGATTTGGGTTGTGAAGTATTTATTAATCAATGCTCGGCGTTGCGAAATAGAAAAAGTTTAATGGACTCACTCTCATTTATTGACTGTAAAACCCTAGTTCTCTGCGGTGAACATGATAAGCTTTGCCCTGTAACTGTGCACAAAGAAATAGAGGCAAAAATCTCAAACGCAGAATTATCAATTATTCCAAATTGTGGACATTTACCGATTCTAGAGAAGCCAAAGCTGTCTACGGAGAAAATTTTAGCATTTCTGGGTGAGGGGAGGAATGAATGTCGCGTATAGGTTCATTTAAATCTCGCATGTTATCACGTGAACTTATGGTGGGTACATTTCTGAAAACACCTCATTATGTGATGATTGAGATTTTTGCTCAAAGCGGGTTTGATTTTTTATGTTTAGATGCTGAGCATGCACCATTTGACAGGCGCGCGGTCGACGAATGCATGGCGGTTTCCCGTGCGTTGGATTTTCCAGTTTTGGTGAGAGTTGGGGATACTAGTCACCGAGAGATTTTATGGGCATTAGATTGTGGCGCTGTTGGTATTGTTGCACCCCATATTGAAACTGTAACTCAAGCAGAAGAATTGGCAAAAGCAGCAAGGTTCGGACTTGGTGGAAGGGGATATGCAGGGTCATCGCGTTGGGCTGGTTATGCGACAAAAAAAATGCCAGATCTTTTGCAACAATCAAAGAATGAGACGGTGGTAATTGCCCAAATAGAGGAACCCGCTGCAGTTAAAATTGCAGGTCCAATCGCCAAAATAAATGGGATCGATGGGCTTTTTGCAGGTCCGGCTGATCTGTCAGTGGGAATGGGCTTTGAGAATCAAGAGTCAAATGAGCTAAAAGCTGCACTGAAGAGAGTTGGTGAAGCAGCCAAGGCGAGTGGTAAAGGGTATGCAAGTTTTGTTGGTGATGCTAGTCAAGCAGGATCCTGGGCAGAAGATTATGATGTAAATATGTTTTTTGTTGGCTCAGAGCATAGTTTTATACGCAACAAAGCAGATGAAATTGCAACACAAATTAAGGCAATCCAAGAAATATAAAAAGGTGTTTTATGTATTATGACCCAAGTAAAGGACATGGGCTGCCCCACAATCCATTCAATGCAATCGTATCGCCCCGGCCAATAGGATGGGTATCAACACGGAGTAAGAACGGTATTGACAATTTAGCGCCATATTCTTTTTTCAATGCCGTCGCGTATACTCCTCCACAGGTTATGTTCTCAGCAACCTCCGCCAAAGCTGATCAGGATGGAACCAAAGATACGGTGGCTAATATCCGAGAAACGGGTGTATTTTGCGTAAACATTGTTTCGGAAAAGCAGCTGTCTGAAATGAATAAATCTTCTCAGGCTTTGTCTAAGGAAATAGATGAATTTGAGTTTTCTGATATTGAGAAGCAGGAATGTAACGCCATAAATTGTCCTTTGGTTGCTGGGGGACCAGCAGCATTAGAGTGTAAAATGACTGAAATAGTTAAATTATCTGGCCAGGCAAATTTTGCCGTTTTTGGCCAGGTCATTGGGGTTCACATGCGTGATGATTGTATAATTGACGGCCGTTTTGAGATAAAAAAATATAATCCTGTCTCTCGGTTAGGTTACCGCGACTACGCAATTATAAAGGATTATTTTGAGCTGAGGCGTCCAGATGATAATTGAAAATTCACAAACTGTCTCGTTGCGATGTAATGTCCTCGATCGCTTCTGCGATGTGCTCTTGCTGGATATTATAAGCCTCTTTGCTAACTCGTATTCTATGCGCTCTAATCATAACATCTGCTATCCGGCTGCCTTCTGGAATAACAAATGTGTAATAGGCAAGTTCAATTAATAAACCTAGCGGATCTCTAAAGTATATTGATTTCATAAATCCACGATCTTTAGGGCCTGTGTACGCTATTTGGCGTTCCCTAAGTCGACCTTCAACTTGCTCGAATACCGCTTGACTCAATTCAAAGGCTACATGATGTACGGCACCGGTCTCTTGGGAAACTTTCTTACTTATATCTTGTCTTTTTTCGTCTGTAAAAATCGTAATCAACCGTCCATCGCCGGGATCAAAATAAAGATGAGACTCATCAGCGTTGTCTAAATTTGGTTGTTCAAAAACAAAGGGCATACCAAGGACGCCTTGCCAAAAATCAATAGAAATTTTTCGAGAGGCTCCGACAAGTGTAAGATGGTGAACACCTTGGGTTGGGATAGTTGCTATAGTTTTATTTGGCAATTTTAACCTAATTTGTTTTGGCTACGTAAGTATGAGTTAATATAGTAGTTGTTGGTATACTTGCTGAGGATTGTCACAGAGTGTGTAATTATTATTACCACAAAATATGTCAAATTTATTTAAGTAAATCTGGAACTATCGTCACGACTTGTGGAAACAATGCTAATAATCCTAACCCAACTAACTGAATGACAACAAATGGTAACACACCTCGATAAATTTGACGGGTAGTTACATGCGACGGTGCAACGCCCCTTAGATAGAATAATGCAAATCCAAAAGGTGGGGTCAGAAAAGATGTTTGTAAATTTATTGCAACCATTATGGTCACCCAGCTGGGGTCAAATGATCCGCCATAAATTACAGGGCCAACAATTGGAATGACAATATAAATTATTTCTAAGAAGTCTAATACGAACCCGAGAATAAAGAGGACAAGCATGACGATGAAAAATGCAGTCCATTCATTGGAAAAGCTTCTCAGGAATTGTTGGATGTAGTGTTCACCACCGAATGATATAAGCACCAAATTCAAAATTTGTGAGCCAATTAAAATCGTAAAAACCATTGAGGTTACTTTTGCAGTCTCACGCACTACTGGCGCCAAAATGTCTTCCTTATAGAGAAACCAACATGACCAAAATATACCAAAAATAGTGAACAGAAAGGCCGAGAATGCCACAATGAAGGCCAGTATGTTCTCGAGGGACATGTCTGGCCCAAGTCGCATATCAAAATTTATGCCCACCACCAACATAATTACGATTGCGAGCGAAATTCGCAAGACTGGCGTCACACTCAGTCCGTTGCTGCTTAACTTTCTCGCGGTAGCGAGTAGAATTGCTCCCCCTGCACCAAGTGCTGCGGCTGGTGTCGGGTTAGTAATACCCCCTAAAATGGACCCAAGGACTGCAACGATTAAAACTAGTGGTGGGAATACTACTCTTATGAGGTCATTTGCAAATAACCGATATAGTGCCTCTTTGACACCGTACAGTGCCATAAGTCCTGGTATGGCAACTATTAATGTGGTTACGCCTGGAGTAGTTAATGCTGAGATGAAGAGAATATCACATAACAATATTAAAACAACGCCAAGGCCTCCAATGAGAAGTGGTCGGGTATCTTTTGTAAAGTCCACTGCTCTGCCAAGCATAAGAGTTACGCCCAACAATAAAGCACTAAGACCGATGCCCGTGCCAATGGGAGACATAACAGCTAGCTTTTCATCAAGAAGTATTGCACGTTCCTCATCTGTTAGCTGCCTGGACTCCTGTAAGCCGCCAGATGCCTCTATCGCTGCTTGCTGTGCCACTGCCGCGTCCCAAGCTTCTTGTCCGTGAAGTTCGATCATAGATGCAGCACATTCAGGATCAACATTCGTACGAAGCGCAGCACCTTCCATTATATCAGAGTAGGAATCTACAATTGTAGATTGGCTCCCTACTAAGTTGAATTCAATCGAAAGAAGAAACACTGCTAAGGCCCCAATAGGTAGAAAGAGGGACCACATTAGAAGTTCATTTCGGCCCGCACCGTAATAACTTCCATCGCTTCCATCTGCTTGTATAGCTGGAGCCTTGGATGGGTTAAGAAGCGCAAAGCCAAACGCATACAAGGCATATAGTAGGGCAAGCATAATCCCGGGAAGAAGAGCTGCTTGGAATAGTGTGCCCACAGAAACAACCGCAGGCTCACCCAAATAAGTTAACGCGTCAGTACAACCTGCAAGTTGTGCTCTATCTTCTTGTGCCGCAGAATAGATATCACCCGTTAGAGTTCCCAATAGAACAATAACAATTGAAGGAGGAATGATTTGTCCTAATGTTCCCGATGCAGCAATAACACCTGTCGCTAATTCAGGTGAATAATTATTTCGGAGCATCGTTGGAAGAGCCAATAAGCCCATTGTAACGACTGTTGCTCCTACGATGCCTGTTGAAGCTGCCAGAAAAGCTCCCACCACCACAATTGAGACTGCGAGACCCCCTGGCAAAGGACCAAAAATATTAGCCATTTTGGTAAGAAGTTCGTCGGCAATACGCGATCTTTCAAGAACAATCCCCATAAGAACAAACATCAACACTGCAAGTAGTGTTTCTATAGATTGACCCGCAAAAACCCGTTCATTCATTCGATTAACGACGAACGAGATATTTCGATCTAACGCGACTTCCCACCCCTGGGGAAACACTGGGTATGCGATACGTGGCAGTTCCGGATGCGTAAAAACCGATATTGCATCCGGTTTAAAGCCTGACGCAACTACATCCTTGAATGCTTGAGAGCTTGTATCGATAGCTTGATGAATTAGTAAACCTTGGCCATCAAGAAAAGCAATTATTGCAAATGCAATTACACCTGCACCCCCAATTGCAAATGCAACGGGAAATCCTGAGAGTATGGCTGCGAATAGTGTCACAAAGACGATAATCAGCCCAATTTCCACTCCATCTAGACCTAGCAACATGCTATTTCCCCGCTTCTTCTGAAGTTCGTATATCCATGTCCAGATACTTTCCTTCAGCATCCTCTCCCTCTCGCCATTCTAAAAACGATCGGTAAAAAAATGCCATGGCATGGATCATAATCAATCCTGTGTAAGCTAAGATGAGGACCTTAAATAAAAAGTATGCATTGAAACCATTCGGTGAGACCCCAATCGTCTCTACATTCCAGCGCAAAGCCCTGGCCTTCATTACTAATTTTTCTACTGTATCCGATGCCGATGGCTTTGGTACAATTAAGTGGCGCCACAAGAAAAACCAGCTATACATCCAGAGTAAAATAGCGGCTGGGAGCATGAAAAAAATGCTACCAAACATGTCTATAATTCTTTTGGTCCGATAGCTTACTGCAGAGTAAAACAAATCTACCCTGACGTGCCCGCCTTGAACAAAAGTATAAGTTACGCAAAGTGCAACGATCATAGCATTATAAAGCTTTAAACTTTCAGCCCACCAGCTGACGTCAAATGTAACGGTCAGGCCAAAGCCAATAGATATTTGAGATACAGCGAAAACCCGTTGAATAAATATAATGACGATTTGGATTAGAACCATCGTGAGTCCTGCCCATGCGAAAAAACGCCCTGTCGTGTTCGCAACGGTTTCTAACGAAGTAACCGTTTTCCACATTAGGGGCCGGTAGTACATCGCTACGACCGTATAGAAAATAATGATGATAGTGACTGCAAAAAATAATTCGGTTGACGCGCCATAATATATAAAACGCATCAATGATTGTTTATCTTCTGTTGTCTTTTCCCAAGTAACCCAGTCCAGCCACAAAGATGGCTGTGATAAAGCTGAAAGCAAATTGGGGAAGGCAGATAAGAATTGAGAGATAATCCATAGAAGTGGACTTTCGGAAAATGTTGAAGCCGTATCCATAAGTTCCCCCAAAAACCACAACTGCTAGTTTGCAGGTGTGTGTAATTTCAAAGAAACGGGCCAACGCTATTGTGGCCCGCCCCTCTAGTTTTGAGATTTTTATACTCTAAATTTATCGCGTTTTTGAGCAAAAACGCCATCAGACATACTCATCCAGGAATAAGTAGACTCCATTGACTCTTCGTAATTATTACGGATTGTCGCAAAAAGGTCATCATCCATGAAACCGTCTTGTGCTTCTTTTGCGGCTTTGCCAAATGCTTCCCAGATTGAATCATCAAATTCCATCACTTTCACACCAGCAGCCTTTAAACGACCTAACGCGACTGCGTTTCGAGCGTTGGATTGTGCCAAGTTCCAGCTATGAGTTGCATGTGCGGCTGTTTCAACAACAGCTTTATGCTGATCAGATAAAGATTCATAAACGTCCAAATTGAACGAAGCAGTAAGAGCTGAACCGGGCTCATGAAATCCAGAAGTGTAGTAAAACTTACAGATTTCTTGGAACCCAAGACGCTCGTCTGCGAATGGACCAATCCACTCAGCTCCATCAATTGCACCAGAAGCTAGTGCTTGATAAATTTCACCACCTGGAATGTTTTGAACAGATGCCCCTGTCTTACCGAGTGCTTGACCACCGAAGCCAGGCATACGGAACTTCAGGCCTTGAAGATCTGCTGCTGAATTAATTTCTTTATTAAACCATCCGCCAGGCTGATGCCCAGTATTACCGCACAAAAATGATTTCAAATTAAAAATTGAGCCCAATTCCGCGTGAAGTTCATGGCCGCCATTATGATAGTACCAGCTCATAATTTCAGGTCCGGTCATACCAAATGGAACTGATGTAAAGTATGCGAAGCCTGGATGCTGACCCATGAAGTAATAATCTGCAGAGTGGTAACAATCAGCTTGACCCGCACTCACCGCGTCAAACACTTCAAAAGCGCCAACGAGTGTACCAGCCGGTTTTTTGTCAATTGTTAACTGCCCATCAGTCATTGCTCCCACACGGTCAATAAAGTTTTGAGCCGCATCGTCAAAAATAGCAAAGCCTTCTGGCACAGATGTTACCATAGTTAATGTGCGTTTGCCTTGAGCATACGCTGGAGCCGCAAGCGTTGCCGCTGCTGCTGTTGCTCCAACTCCCACAGTAGAGTTTTTCAAAAAAGAACGACGATCCATTAAATCTCCTCCCGAGTTACAGTTATCGTATAAAAAGTTCTCGTAACGTAAATTTGGTTCATTTCTCAGATTGTCAAGCAATCTGGCGGGTTCGATACTTTAATTTTTACTGCAAAGCCAGAGCTAAAATGATTATCGGGAACTAAATACATTTAAAAAATTCAATTAAATGCACATCTGATTTCACTTCAATTCGTTGATTCATATTATATTTTGCTTTTTTGACAGTAAATTATATCTTTTTTAGAGCTAAAAATTTGGTGATTCTGTGGGTTTGTATCGACTAACGCGAACAGTGTTGAAAAATATAGGATTTTAAAATGATTGAAACAGCTTATGGTACGAAAATAGCATTTACGGCGCCACATAGATTAGCAACGAAAGCTGGTTTTGATATCCTTGAGGCAGGCGGGACAGCCGTTGAGGCGATGGTAGCCGCCGCTGCTCAAATTGCAGTCGTCTATCCACATATGAATAGCATTGGCGGCGATGGTTTCTGGTTGATAAAAAAAATGAACCAAGCCCCTATTGCCATCTCTGCGTGCGGTCATGCAGCTGAACAAGCCACTCTCGATTGGTATCATAAAAAAGGATTCAAAGTTTCGTTACCAACTAGAGGGCCGTTGGCAGCGTTAACCGTGCCAGGTACGATTGCAGGTTGGAAGTTAGCATTAGAGATTGATAGTCCAAAG
>Ga0208127_1000320_pt1 | contig 24680 bp, 23 predicted proteins | sample ETNtaG_6_FD_185751 | JGI IMG/M metagenome (GOLD analysis project Ga0208127, IMG submission 185751) | Marine microbial and viral communities from oxygen minimum zone, Eastern Pacific Ocean - ETNP201306SV45 (SPAdes) (version 2) | ecosystem: Environmental > Aquatic > Marine > Oceanic ... | reverse complement strand
AACCTCTGAAACCCTTGTAAATGGTGGGCCCGGGAGGACTCGAACCTCCGACCAATGGATTATGAGTCCACTGCTCTAACCAACTGAGCTACAGGCCCTTTTATTCGTCAAGAAAACCTTTTAGGTGAGACGACCTTGTAGGATGTCTGAGTTTTCTGAGTGCTTTAGCTTCTATTTGCCTAATTCTTTCTCTTGTTACATCAAACTGTTTTCCTACCTCTTCAAGGGTATGATCAGTGTTCATACCTATTCCGAATCTCATTCTCAAAACTTTAGCTTCTCTTGCTGTTAAGCTTCCCAAGATATCATCGGTTGCACCTTGAAGGTTATCTTCAAATGCAGCTACATCAGGTGCGTCGATTGAGGTATCTTCGATGAAATCACCTAGGGTTGTATCTTCTTCGTCACCGATTGGTGTCTCAGTAGAAATAGGCTCTTTTGCAATCTTAAGGACCCTTCTCACTTTATCTTCAGGAAGGTCCATGCGCTCACCTAACTCTTCAGGTGTCGGCTCTCTACCCATTTCTTGAACCATCTGACGAGAAACTCTATTCAGTTTATTAATAGTCTCAATCATATGAACAGGGATACGAATTGTTCTTGCTTGGTCGGCTATGGATCTTGTAATTGCCTGTCTTATCCACCACGTAGCGTAAGTGGAGAACTTATAGCCTCTTCTGTATTCAAACTTATCAACGGCTTTCATCAAACCTATGTTGCCTTCTTGGATAAGATCCAAGAACTGAAGACCTCTATTGGTATATTTCTTGGCTATAGAAATAACTAACCTAAGATTTGCCTCAACCATATCTTTTTTAGCTCTTCTGATTTTCGCTTCTCCAATAGACATTTTTCTATTGATATCTTTTATCTCGGCGATAGGCAGTTGAATAATTTTCTCAAGCTTAGATAGCTTATTGTGAAGTCTTACTATTTCAGTTAGATCCTCTTTAACAACTTTTGCCCAAGGTTTCCTTGATTTCGCGACTTTTTCAGACCAGCTAGCGTCAGCTTCATTACCTGAGAATTCTTGAATGAACTCTTTGCGAGGCATTTTTCCTCTTTTCACGTAAATTGTGAATAAGTACTTTTCGACTTCACGGATAATTTCCAATGCTTCACGAGCGGGATCAGCGATAATTTCAAATTGAGTTGGAGATAATTTCAAAAATTGAAAAATTTCCCCCAATTTCTCTTGTTCAGCTATTGCAGCTTTACTTGTTCTTGATCTTGTACAGGCTTTCTCCGTCTTATTGAATTGCCTTTTAAGGGAACTGAAACGCTTTTTAACTTCAGCCGGATCAGGTCCCGATGACTCTTCTTCATCGCTTTCGCCTTTATCTTCTTTTTCTTTCTTCTGTGCTAAGGCTGGTGGTGGAATTCCTTCTTCTATATCCATGAATCCAACCAATACTTCTGAAAGCCTTCGATCACCTGCTACGACTTCCTGGTACTCTTCTAAAATTCTGTCTACGATTCCTGGATAAAAACAACAAGCATAGAGAAGCTCTCGTGCTCCCTCTTCTATTCTTTTTGCTATCGCAATTTCACCTTCCCTAGTGAGAAGATCTACTGTTCCCATCTCTCTCATATAAAGTCTAACGGGATCGGTAGTTCTACCTACTTCAGATTCAACTGTAGTTAGCGTTGTTCGTGTATCGGCTATAGTTTCTGGAGCAGCATCAGCATTCTCATCTGAAGAAGTATTAGTTGACTCAAGAACCTCGATGCCGATATCCATCAACATTTGAATTGTCTCTTCAACTTGATCAGGGTCTGATATGTCTTCAGGAAGCATAGAATTAATATCATCATATGTAAGGAAACCTTGGTCCTTACCTTTATCTACTAATTCTCTAAGCCCTGAGTTCTCAAGGTCTTCTTCACCGAATAGAACCTCTTCAGAGTCTTCAGCGGACTCTATATCTTTATCTTTAGCTTCTACAGGTGGGTTTTTTGCTTTTCTTGCCATAACAAATTCAAAGGGTGCGCAATTATATTAGTTTTTTCTGAAAAATACCTAACTTTTGATAACTTTCTATTATGATTTTTGACTCAAAGCTTTGAGTAAATTCTTCTCAGGTTCTTCTAATTTATGAATATTAGACAGTAAATGTTGTTGAAGTTCAAAAGTTTCGTCTTCAGTTAAATTGCCATTTTCAAAAATCTCTTTCAGTTCAAAAATTCTTGTCACTGAATCGGATTTTCTGAGATTAAAAAGACAATCCTTTAAATACTCTTTTGCATTTTTTTCATCAATGGGGTCATGTGTAGATATAAGTGCCCCTATGAAAGAAGCTGAATCTTTGTCTAGTGTACTCAAGAGATCTGAAATCCCATTATCGGGGTTGTCTGTAAAATAGGATGCAACCTCTGCCATAAGATGCACTTCCGGCTGACTAAAGTCACTGAAGTTATCTAGATCCTCGATCTCCTTAGATAAGTATGGATAAGTCAAAAGAACAGATAATATCTTTGAACCCAACCCGGAAGGCTCAAAACTTTTGTCTCTTTCCTTGTCTTCAATATTATCTTGTTTTCTAATCCTGTCAGGATAGCGGGTGGTTTTACTCTTAGTCTTTAAATCCGATGGATCGAGTCCAGTAACTTTTGCAACTTCGCTTTCTAATAATCTTTTTATAGAGCTTTCTTGCATGGTTGAAAGTAATTCCATTGCTTTGGCAGCTAACGAAGCCTTCTTTTCCAACGAAGTTATTTCCGAAGCTTGAGCGAGCCGTTCAATAAAATACTCTGATAGAAGATTAGCTTTTTTAGATAAATTTTTAAAATCTTCTACTGAATGTTGTTCTAATAAACTCGCAGGGTCTTCCCCTTCGGGTAAAAATAGGAAACTAATTTCAGTCCCGTCAGTTACAGATGGCAAAACATTTTTTAGTGCGCCCCATGCCGCACCCCTTCCCGCATCATCCCCATCAAAACAAAAAGTTATTTGACTGACTACTTGAAGTAATTTTTGTATGTGAAATCTATTTGTAGCTATTCCAAGAGTAGCAACGGAATTCTTCATGCCATGCTCATACATAGCTATGGTGTCCATATAACCTTCTACGACATAAATTTCATTCAGGTCTCTTCTTTCTTCAAGAGCCTCGAAGAAGCCATAAAGCTCTCTGCTTTTTTGAAAAACCTCAGTTTCTCCAGTATTTAGATACTTTGGCTGATCATCTGGATTCATTACTCTTCCACCAAAGCCCACAATCCTTCCCTTGCGATCTTTGATTGGGAACATCAGTCTGTCTCTAAAAATATCAAACAACTTCCCATCTTTATTTTTCTTAGCGAGACCAGCTTTAACGAGAATTTCCTCTGAAATTCCACGATCTAACATCGCTTTAGTAAGTGCATCCCAAGATTTAGTGGAGTACCCCAACTCAAACTTTTTGCTAACTTCAGAAGAAATTTTTCTTTCTTCTAAAATATAGCTGCGGACATTTTCAGCATCATTAGAAGAGGCAAGATTATTTTCGAAGATTTCTGAAGCTAATGCCAAAGCATCATAAATAGGACCCTTTTCTTTAGAGAACTCCCTAGTATTTTCATAGGGGACCTCAATTCCATTTCTGGCAGCTAGCGATTCAATTGATTCGATAAAATCATATCCTTGGTGAGCCTGCAAAAAACCAATCACATTGCCAGTTGCTCTGCACTTAAAACAGAAATAAAACTGCTTTTGCTCGCTAACGCTAAATGAAGGGTTATTCCCATCATCACAAAAAGGGCATTGTCCCCAATGGTCTTTACCTTTTCTTTTCAAGGGTAAGTAAGAATCAACCAAAGAGACAATATCTGTCATATCGACAATATCTCTTATAAATTCTTTTGGTATAGACCCTGACACTATTCTTTACTCCTAAACCAATCTTCTAGAATAACTTGCGCAGAGATGCTGTGTTTATTCGATGAGCTTTTTGTTCCAATATCAAGATTTTGTAACCTCTCATTGGCTTCTCTGCTGGATAATCTCTCATCAGTCTTCTCCAGTTGTATTTGATATCTTTTATAGAGGGCATCAGAGAATCTATCAGACATATCCTGTATCTTGCTTCTGCTGCCATCCATATTATATGGATCACCAACTACAATAAGATCAGGCTTCCATTCATGAATAATATCATCTAACTCATTCCAGTCTGGTTGACCTTCCAAAGCTTTGATTGAGTAAAAGGTAGAGGCGGTTTTAGTAATTTCTTGTCCTATCGCTATACCGATGTGTTTAATTCCAAAATCAAATGCCATAACTATTCTGGGTTCACTCAGACTCACGCGATTGACTCTTCCACGGCTTCGATAAATATCTGCGCTACATCAATATCGCACAATTCCTTGTATTCTTTAAAGCAAGTAGGACTAGTGACATTAATTTCCGTCAAGTAGTCACCGATAATATCCAGACCAACCAATAAAAGTCCTTTTTCAACCAAAGCAGGTGCTACCTCATTGCATATCCACTGATCTCTTTCCGATAAAGACTTAGCAACGGCTGAAGCACCCGCCGCAAGGTTGCCTCTTAGTTCTCCTTTAGCAGGAACCCTGGCAATAGCAGCTGACATAGGCTTCCCATTGATAACTAGTATTCTTTTATCTCCTTCGGTTATCTCAGGTATATATTCCTGAATCATAACTTTCTCTGTGAAATGATGAGTTATTGTTTCCAGTATCACATTTAAATTAGCATCCCCTTCTTTTAGTCTAAAGATAGATGCACCACCCATTCCATCCAAGGGTTTGATGACTGTGTCCCCTTTGTCTAATACGAAATTCTTTAAAAGCTCCTTATCGCTTGAGACAAGATGTTTAGTACAGCACTGCGGAAATTCAGTAGCGTAAACTTTTTCGTTGCAATCTCTTAAGCTTTGAGGATTATTTAAGACCTTTGCTCCTTCACGAGAAGCAATTTCTAAAACATATGTATTGTAGATATAAGATGAATTGAATGGAGGATCTTGTCTCATCAAGATCACATCCAGTTCTGATAAGTTTATAAGTTGCTCTTTATCAAGACTAAACCAATCTGATGGATCATTCCTTACCTGTACTTTAGAGGTTCTAGCAAAAGCCATACCAGAATCAATAAATAAGGATTCTGGGGTCATATAAAAAATTTCATGCTCTTTTCTTTGAGCCTCTATCATCATAGCCAAGGTACTATCTTTTTTAAAATTGATAGTTTCTATTGGATCCATTACCACACCTAACTTCATCGTCTTTCTCAGTAATTTTTAGAATTCTTTTTTACCATATCTCAGTGCACTTATAGCGGCTATTGTTGCTGTCTCAGCTCTTAAAATTCTATTTCCTATAGTAACAGGTACAAATCCAAATTCAGTTAAAGTTTCGATCTCTTGTTCGGTAAAATCGCCTTCGGGCCCAATCGCTAAAGCAACAGATTCCTTTATATCTATATCAGTAAGCTTTTTATCGGCGCCAGGAAAGAGCACTATCTTCGTGGCTGCTTTGGATGCACTTGCCCAGTTTTCAACTTTTTGGGGTGAATTGATTACAGGCAACCAGTTTTCACCGCATTGTTCACAAGCACCTTGCGCTGTTTGATAGCACTTTTCAATCAGATGATTATAGTCCTGCCTTTTGATAGAGATACGTTCTGTTAAGAGCGGCGAAAAGTCTTTCACTCCAAGCTCAGTAGCCTTTTGTACAGAGAACTGAAAAGGGTTGTTTTTGATAAGAGCCTGTCCCAAATTAATGTCTATACCGCTTCGATGCTCAGTCGGAAGTACTTCAAGAATCTTTATTTCAAAACTCTTTTTGTCTAGTTTAAAAACCTGAGCTAAGCCAGAACTGCCCTTTCCATCAAACACAATAAATTTATCACCTTCCTTTTTTCTTAAGACATTTATTTCATGATGGAAATCTTTCTTGTCCAAGGGAATAATTTCTTCTGCAAAGAAGGATTCTCTAAGAAAAGTTCTGGTGTAGTTCATATTATCTTTCAAACTATATATATTAAATCATCACAAATTTAAAAGTGAGCTCAATGAAGAAGAATGAGGACTTAATTCAAATATACTTAATCAGGCATGGCGAAGCTGAGAAGTCTTGGGATGAAGATTCAGATCCTGGGTTGAGTGATTTGGGGAAACAACAATCTAAAGAAATTCTTGAAATCATGATAGAAGAATTGAGAGGAAAAGAGTTTAGAGTATTAACGAGCCCTTTAAAACGAGCTCAACAAACAGCTATGCCTCTTCAAAAATTCACAGGCATAAATATTGAGATAGATGAAACATTTGCAGAGATACCTTCTCCCGGAATCCCGTTGAAGGAAAGAAAGGAATGGTTGAAAAACCTATTCGATAAAAATCTAAAAAGCTTTGAAGGGGTTCAAGAAAACTGGATGCAGTTGATCCTTAAAAAAATTCCCTCAATCAATCAAAATACAGTCATATTTACTCATTTTATGGTTATAAACTGTCTGGTGAGCTGGTTAGAAAACAAAGAAACGATGGTTAACTTTTATCCGGATAACTGTTCGATAACAAAACTAGAAATTTCGAATGGTTTAGTCCGCCTTTCTAAAAAAGGAGAAGAGTTAAAAACAATTGTTCAGTAAATGTCTAAATATCTTGAAAGAAAAAAATTGTTGGGTATTATTCGTAGTCCTTTTTAAAAAACACAACTGACTGAAATTTAACCAAGTGGCTCAAAATAACAAAAGAAAATTTAATGGCGAAGGCAAACAGCTTAGTCACCAAGTTTCGAAGAGTATGCGAAAATTTTTCAGAGAGTTAGATGGTGAAAACCCTACAGATATCTACAGCATGGTTCTCAAAGAAGTCGAGTTACCCCTTCTAGAAATAGTCATGAAAGAATGTAAGGATAATCAGTCTAAAGCAAGTAAGATATTGGGAATCAACAGAGGAACTTTAAGAACTAAACTAAAGGAACACAAACTACTCTAGTCAAGAAATGGCGCAGATTGCCAATCCAAAAATAAAAAGAGCTCTAGTAAGCGTATCAAACAAAGAAGGAATCGTTGAATTCTGTTCTACTCTGTCAAAAGATTTTGGTGTTGAGATTATTTCAACTGGAGGGACGCTAAAAGCATTAATTGATTCAGGGATTCAAGCAATAGAAATATCTCAATATACGGGATTTCCTGAAATTATGGATGGCAGGGTGAAAACTCTTCATCCAAAAGTTCATGGTGGCATTCTTTCTAGAAGAGAGATGGATAAACAAGTCATGAAAGAAAATGCCATCGAAGAAATAGATTTGGTAGTTGTGAATTTATATCCATTTATAGAAACAGTAGCCAAAGAAGGAACTACCCTTGAAGAAGCAATAGAAAATATTGATATAGGTGGCCCTAGCATGGTTAGGTCTGCAGCAAAAAATAACTTATATACTGGAGTGATAGTTGAACCTGAAGACTACGGTAATATCTTAGAGGAAATGAAAGAAAATAAGGGTTCTTTAACTCTTCAAACCAGAAGAAACTTAGCAGCAAAAGCTTTTAGTCATACTGCTAATTATGATTCCGCGATATCAAATTATTTAAACAGACAACAAGATAAAAATCCCAAGTTTCTTTTCGGGAAGTATGAGCTTAGACAAGAATTAAGATACGGAGAAAATCCTCATCAATCAGCTGCTTTTTATATCGATACCAGTGACATTACCGGAAGCAATATATCTGCAGCAAAACAATTACAAGGAAAAGAACTCTCCTATAACAACATAGCAGATACAGATGCAGCTTATGAATGTGTAAAAACATTTGATGAACCTGCATGCGTAATTGTTAAACATGCAAATCCTTGTGGGATTGCTTTGGGAAATAATATCTTGGAAGCGTATCAGAGGGCTTTTGCTTCTGACGAAACTTCAGCATTTGGAGGGATCATAGCTTTTAATCAAAGTCTGGATGATGAAACAGCACAAAAGATAATCGATAATCAATTCGTTGAGGTAATTATAGCTCCAGGAGTAACTGAAAAAGCTAGAGATATTTTAGCCAGCAAAGAGAATATAAGACTTTTGGACACTGAGCTCTTAGGGGAAGCCGAAAAAGGATCAAAACTTTTAAGCGTAAACGGCGGTCTATTGGTACAAGACAATGATATCGCTGTGATTACAGAGCAAGACTTAAAAGTTGTTTCAGAAAGAGAGCCAAGCCCGGAAGAAATTAAAAATTGCTTGTTTGCTTGGAAAGTCTGTAAATTTGTTAAATCAAATGCAATCGTATACACCAAAAACAATCAAACCATAGGAATCGGTGCTGGACAGATGAGCAGAATAGACAGTGCTAAAATTGCTGCATCTAAAGCTGAAGAAAGAGGCTTTAATACTAAAGAGTGCTGCATGGCTTCAGATGCGTTTTTTCCATTTAGAGACGGTATAGATGCAGCAGCAAAGATCGGAATAACATCAGTGATACAACCAGGTGGCTCCATGAGAGACCAAGAGGTCATAGAAGCAGCAAATGAAGCAAACATGGCAATGGTCTTTACTGGTGTTAGACACTTCAGACATTAAATGAAAGTTTTAGTAATAGGGTCTGGAGGAAGAGAGCATGCTTTGTCGTGGAAGATAGCTCAGAGCCCAATTGTAAATAAAGTTTATGTAGCTCCTGGTAATGGCGGCACTGAATTGGAAGACAATATCTCAAACGTAAATATTGATGTAGGAGATATAGAAGCCCTCTCCAATTTTGCTTTAGATGAAGAAATTGATCTGACAATCGTAGGGCCTGAAGATCCTCTAGTAAGCGGTATAACCGATATCTTCATTGAAAAAGGTTTGAAATGCTTTGGCCCTTCTAAAGAAGCTGCTCAGTTAGAAGGTTCAAAAGAATTTATGAAGCAGTTCTTAAAAAAAAATAAGATTCCGACTGCTGAATACCAATCCTTTAAAGACGCAAAGCAAGCGATAAAGTACGTCGAAGAAAAAGGATGTCCAATAGTTATAAAAGCTGACGGTCTAGCTGCAGGTAAGGGTGTAACTATTGCATATACATTGGAGGATGCAAAAGAAGCGATCTTAGAATCACTTGAGTCAGAAATCTTTGGTGAAGCAGGAAAAAATATAGTTATAGAAGAATTTTTAGAAGGCGAAGAAGCTAGCTTTATAGTCATTACTGATGGCACTACAGCAATTCCTTTTGCATCTTCACAAGATCATAAGGCAAGAGATGATGGAGACAAAGGTCCTAATACTGGAGGAATGGGTGCCTACTCTCCTGCCCCAATTGTGGATGATTCAATTCATTCAAGAATTATGGAGGAAGTCATTCAGCCAACTCTAAAAGGGTTAAATGATTTAGGTTATCACTATTGTGGATTTTTATATGCTGGGATGATGATAAATGAACAAAAAGAATTGAAAGTTTTAGAATTTAATTGCAGGTTTGGAGATCCTGAGACGCAGCCAATTATGATGAGACTAAAATCTGATTTAGCCGACCTTTGCTACAAAGCTTGTGAAAAAAAACTTGCGGGCGAATCTTTAGAATGGGATCAAAGAAAGTCTCTTGGGGTTGTTATGGCAGCTAAAGGTTACCCTCACAAATATGAAAAAAATAATGAGATACGAAACATACCTGAAGAAAACGAAGAATTTAAAGTATTTCATGCAGGGACAAAACTTAAAGACGGCTCTTTAAAAACAAATGGAGGAAGAGTTTTGTGTGTAACCGCACTAGGAGATTCTGTACAATCTGCACAAGCAAAAGTCTATTCTGAAATTGAAAACATACTTTGGGATGATGGGTTTTTCAGAAGAGATATAGGCTATAGAGCTATAGATAGGGAACAAAATGAGTCTAGTTGATCAAATAATTTCTGAGATAGATAAGGGACTAAAGTTCTCTCTGGACAACTATCAAAAAGAATCAAGAGCATATCCAGCTGAAGAAATTGAAGAGGATAACCTGAGTGAAGTAGACAGAAGTCACTCTGCCAACCTAATGAGAGTTAATCATTCTGGGGAAGTTGCAGCTCAAGGACTTTATCGAGGTCAGGCTCTAACAGCAAAACTTGATGGCACGAGAGAAAAGATGGACAAAGCTGCCTTGGAAGAATTAGACCATCTTTCCTGGTGCAACAAGAGGCTGGAAGAGCTGAATGATAGGCCAAGCCATTTAAACCCCTTATGGTACGGGCTCTCATTTGGCATGGGTGCTATTGCAGGATTTGCAGGAGACAAATGGAGTTTAGGGTTTGTCCATGAAACAGAGCATCAAGTAGTCAAACATCTAGAAGGACATCTAGAAAATCTATCAACCAATGATAAAAAAACTATTGCTATTTTAGAGCAGATGAAAATAGATGAAGCTAAACACAGTGATGAAGCACTGGATTCTGGAGCTGAAATTTTACCTGATGGCATAAAGAGCTTAATGGGTGTAATCGCAAAAGTGATGACTAAAACCAGTTACTACGTCTAGTTAAAGTTATTTTTTAAATTACTTATTGATAATTAAACTGACCTAGGTATAGTTGCGCGCGTAGCAATAACGTTACACTAGAATAAAAGGAAAATTGATGAATATATACGTTGGAAACATTCCCTGGAGCACATCTGAGGAAGAACTAGAAACTCATTTTGCCCAGTACGGAAACGTCAACGCAGTCAGAATAATCACAGAAGGTCACTCAGGTAGATCTAAAGGATTTGGATTTGTTGAGATGGAAACAAAAGAAGCTGGTCAAGCAGCCATAGAGGCTCTTGACGGAGTTGATTTTGGCGGAAGAGACCTAAGAGTTAACGAAGCAAAGCCTAGAGATTAATTCACACAGAAGGACAGTCTAAGTCCTTCACAATCAAACAATTAGAAACTATAGCCAAGCTTAGTCTTGGCTTAGTCTTCTATAATCACAGCAGTACCGTAAGCCATCAACTCGGCCGATCCTTGCGCCATAACGGATGTAGTAAAAGACATTCCTACAATTGCATTGGCCCCTAGGGCCTCTGCATCTTCAACCATTCTGTCTATTGCCTGCTCCCTACTTTCGGCCAGTAACTTTGTGTATTCATGCAATTCACCTCCAACTACCCCTCTTAGCCCGGCCATTATGTCCTTGCCAATATGTCTAGCTCTAATGGTGTTTCCTTTAACGATTCCTAGGGTTTCCACTATGCGTTTATTTGGAACTTCAAATGTAGTTACTATCAACATAATTACTTCTCCACGTCTTTATATTTATCATGTTTGTACTCTCTTATTCTTTGAAATAGAACCACAAGGAATAAAACGACAAAAATGAAAAGGATTAAAATTTCTAGCATAGGTTAATTCTTAAAGTAATGAAAAAAGTTTGTTCAATTCTAATCCAGGATTGTCGGCCCTCATGAATGATTCTCCTACTAGGAAGTTTAAAACATCGTAAGAAAGTATCTGATCAATATCTTCTCGGTTCTTTATACCGCTCTCTGACACAACTATTTTACCTTCCAACCTCGAAGAAAGATGTTTAGTAGTTTCAAGATCGACTTCAAAGGTTGTTAAATTTCTATTATTAATTCCTATAAGTGAAAAGTCTAAAGGCAAAATACGTTCCAATTCATCCTCATCATGTATTTCAACTAAAACATCTAAACTCAGTTCCGCAGCTAACTGCTTATATTCTTTGAGTTGTTCATCGGTTAGAGCAGAGACTATCAGCAAGATGCAATCTGCTCCATAAAGTTTACTCTGATAAATTTGGTACTCATCGATAATAAAGTCTTTCCTTAGAAGGGGAATATCAACTTCTGATCTTATTTCTTTTAAGTAATTTAATGAGCCTTGAAAAAATTCTTCATCAGTTAAAATACTTAAACAAGTTGCTCCATTTTTTTCATACTGCTTTGCAATTTTTACCGGTAAAAAATCTTCCCTAATTACACCTTTACTGGGAGAAGCCTTTTTTATCTCTGCTATGACAGAAACCATACCTGCTTCATTTCTCATTTTAATTGAGTCGATGAAAGGTTTTCGAGGGGGTGTCTCGCTTGTTTGAGATATCAAAGATTCTAAACTCAATTCTTTCTTTTGCTCAGCTACGACTTCAAATTTCGTTTGAATGATCTTATCTAGATAATTTGTCATTAAAATTGTGAAGTAAATTCTATAAGTTGATTAAGTTTTTTTAGACCTTCTCCGTTCTCTACAGACCTCTTGGCAAGTTCTACTCCCGACTCTAGAGAATTAGCAATACCCGATACGTATAAAGCAGCTCCGGCTGTCATACAAATCATTGAACTAGCTTTTTTATGCTCTCCCTGTAAGGCTAGTTTTGCTAAATCTAAACTCTCTTGAGGGGAGTTAACCTGCAATCCTTCTAGAGTGTCTGTTTCAAAATTGAAATCTTCAGGAGATACTTCATATTCAGAGATCTTGCCATCTCTCATTTCAGTCATGTAAGTTGGCGAAGCTAAGCTGATCTCATCCAATCCATCCCTGGAATGTACAATCAATAGATGTTCGCTGCCTAACTCATCCAAAACTTCGGCAATAGGGGTCATCCATTTTTTATCGTAAACACCCAATACTTGTCTTTTGGCAGATGCTGGATTTGTAAGAGGACCTAAGACATTAAAGATACTTTTTTGACCAATCTCTTTTCTGGGTCCTACCACATGTCTCATAGCGCTATGATGAGCCTGAGCAAACATAAAACCTAAACCAATTTCCTGAATGCAGGAAGCTACTTGTTCAGGAGTAAGAGATAGAGATACCCCTGCTTGCTCTAAGAGATCGGCGCTACCACTTTTTCTAGTTGCAGATCTATTACCATGTTTAGCAATCTTTGCACCACAGGAGCTTGCAACGAGGGCAGAAGTAGTCGACACATTAAAAATACCAATACCTGTTCCACCCGTACCGCAAGTATCAATTAAATTAGGTTCATCAATTTCTACTTTGGTTGAGAGATCTCTCATAACACCTACAGCGCCAAGCACTTCATCTACCGTCTCACCCTTCATAGAAAGTGCAATTAAGAATGCTCCAATTTGGGCGTCAGTTACCTTTCCTTCTAATATCTCAAGAATAATTTCAGACATATCCTCTCTTGTTAGGTTTCTTCTGGCAGACACCTGACTAATTGCTGATTGAATGTCCATTTTAATTACCTTCTAAATAATTTTTAAGCATCACTCTTCCGAACTCTGTCGCTATGGATTCAGGATGAAATTGAATCCCGGTAACCATTAATGACTTATGCTGGATGGCCATAATGGTTCCATCCTCAGATCTTGCAGTTACATCAAATTCATCAGGTAAAGACAATTCTTCAATTACCAGGGAATGATATCTTGTTGCCATAAAATCTTGTTGAACCGATTGAAATATACCCTTTTGACAATGATTAATTGCGGAAAGTTTTCCATGCATGATTTCATTAGCTTTAACTATATTTGCACCAAAAGCTGCTCCGATTGACTGGTGTCCTAAGCAAACACCTAAGATCGGTATTGAGCCAGAAAATTGTTTAATTGCCTCGACCGATATTCCGGCTTCTTTGGGTGTGCAAGGACCAGGAGAAATAACTAAGTAATCCGGCGACTTAGACTCAATGTCTGCAAGAGTTATTTCATCATTTCTATATACTGCAACTTCTTGATTCATTTCATAAAAATATTGAACCAAGTTATATGTAAAAGAGTCATAGTTATCGATCATCAGCAGCATATATCAACCTTCCAACTTTTCTTGAACCATTTCTGCAGCTTTAAATATAGCTCTGCCTTTATTTAAGGATTCTTTCCACTCCAGCTCAGGGATTGAATCAGCCACCCATCCTCCACCAGCTTGAATATAAAGAACCTCGTCCTTTATTACAGCCGTCCTGATAGCAATCGCCATATCCATATTTCCTTGCCATGATAAATAACCTATAGCTCCTCCATATATACCTCTTTTTACAGGCTCAAATTCATCGATGATTTCCATCGCTCTAATTTTTGGTGCTCCGGATACTGTTCCTGCAGGAAAAGTGGCTCTAAATAAATCTATGGCAGTAAGCTCGTCTTTTAGTTGCGCCTCAACATTTGAAACCATATGCATTACATGACTATATCTCTCAATTCCAAATTTTTCAGTTACCTCAACCGTACCAGGTTTAGCTATTCTGCCCACATCATTTCTACCTAGGTCTATTAGCATAAGATGCTCAGCAATTTCTTTTGGGTCGTTGACCATATCCTCTTCCATGGCCAAGTCATCTTGATCATCTTTTCCTCTTCTTCGAGTTCCGGCAATTGGTCTTACAGTTACCTTGCTGTCTTCGAGCCTAGCTAAAATCTCTGGGGAAGACCCCACAATATGAAAATCTTCAAGATTTAGATAGTACATATATGGCGAAGGATTCAATTGTCGGATAGACCGATATAAAGCTACAGGGTCAGCATTGAAAGGTAATGACATTCGCTGAGAGCAGACTACCTGCATAATATCTCCTTCTTCGATATAAGATTTTGCTTTCTCAACAGAATTTTTAAATTCTTGTTCGCCGAAGCCCGAAATAAAGTCAGATTCGCTAATACTTTTTTCTGGTTTCTTAAAATTTCCAGAAGATATGGGTTGATTTAATTTCTCCTCTAGCTCATCCAGTCTATCCTTTGCGTCATTTAATTGATCTTTGTCATCCACCAAGACAATTAGATGAACTTTATTTTTTAGATTATCAAAAACGGCAACTTCTTCGGATACCATGAAGAGTGCATCAGGAGTGCCTAAAGTATCTGGTGGTGAGGAATGAGCTAGCTTCTTTTCAATATACCGTACACAATCATAAGAAAAATAACCTACCAGTCCTCCGTTAAAAGGCGGTAACTCAGGATCCTCCACAAGCGTGTAACTCCTTTGAAGTTCATCGATAAAATCTAAAGGATCTTCTGAAGAGAAATTTTCAATAAGCTCTCCTGCTTCAAAGATGTTGATTTCATTCTCAATGATTTTAATTACTCTCTTAGAGCTTAATCCAATCAAAGAATACCGAGCCCACTTCTCTCCTCCTTCGACTGATTCAAATAAATAGCTGTATGCAGAGTTGGCAAGCTTTCTGTATACGCTTAAAGGCGTCTCCATATCGGCAAGAATTTCTCTTGAAACAGGAATTTTTGTTTTTTTATCCACTTTTCTAGATTGACTCTAATGAGGATCTCATTTGTTTTATGGTATCGGCGTAATTATCTGCATTGAATATTGCAGATCCAGCAACAAAAGTATCTGCTCCTGCTGAGGCAACTCTAGATATGTTTTCTAAGTTTATTCCACCGTCTACTTCTAACCTAACATTAAGATTATTTTGGTCAATTAGTGTTCTTACCTTTGCGACTTTGTGCAGTACAGATTCAATAAACTTTTGTCCCCCAAACCCAGGATTGACTGACATGAGCAGAACCATGTCCAATTTATCCAGAGACTCTTCTAAGAGATTAATTGGAGTTGCTGGATTTAATACAAGACCAGCTTTGCAACCTAAACTTTTAATCAACTCTAAAGATCTGTCTACATGATCTGAAGCCTCAGGATGAAAAGTGATGTAAGAGGAACCGGCTTCAGCAAAACTCTCTATCAAGCCGTCTACAGGCTTTACCATTAGATGAGTATCAATTGGTGCTGTTATTCCAAAGTCCCTTAGCGCCTTACACACCATGGGTCCAATGGTTAAGTTTGGAACATAATGATTATCCATTACATCAAAATGTATCCAATCGGCACCTGAATCGAGCACTGCTTTAGACTCCTCGCCTAGGCGAGCAAAGTCTGCAGAGAGTATAGAAGGTGCAATTATGTACTTATCATCACTCATTAGAGTGCAAGTTTACTCTTCGCTAAGTATGCAGTCTAATTTTTCGACATCTTCCAAGGTATTTAGATTCTTAAAATTGCCGTGATATATCTCCCCTGAAACGAGATCAGCTTCGGTAGCAGGCATTAATAAATCTTTCCATAGTTCAAATTTTTCCACTTCTTTATTAATGAATAATTCAGGGGATAAAATAGAAATTCCAGAAAAAGTATATTGATCTAGAGTCTTGTTAACTTTTACTCTGCCATCAACTAAAGCTACATCTCCCTCAAAATTACTTTCTGGATTAGGTACTAAAACCATATGTGCTAAAACATCAGGGTCTAAAGATAAATATTTCATATTGAATTTTGACCAAGTATCTCCACTTAGCACTAAGAAAGGTTCATCGAAGTGATGAAGAGCTTTATTTATTCCTCCACCTGTGCCCAATAACTCTTCTTCTATGGAATAAGAGATTTTCATACCGTATCTGGATCCATCTCCCAGAAGATTTATTATCTTTTCCCCAAAATGATGAAGATTTATAACAACTTCTTCAATATTGCTTTTACGAAGAGATAATAAATTATGCTCTATTAAGGAGATGCCTCCCACCTTAATCAAAGGCTTAGGATTATCCTCCGTAAAAGGAAGCAATCTTTTGCCTTTTCCAGCAGCTAGCATGAAGGCTTTCATCTTATATCCTCTAAAGCTGAGGTTAAGCACGGCTCTATTTCCTTTGACAGATACTCACTAAATTGAAAAAGAGCTGGATACTTTGAAGTATCCTCAATTAAATATTGAAGTGTTTGTTTTAAATCTGGAAGTCTGAAAGATTTAGCATCTCGTAAATGTAGCCTGGATAGAGTTCCCAAGATTCTTAATTGCCTTTGAAATCCGGCAAAATCTATGTCTTTCTGAATCTCTGTTGGGCTTAAATTTAGGTTAATGCCTAATTCATTAGATTTTGTTATGAAAAATTCTATATAAGCCTTCATCTTTGCTTTTGAAATTGGACTCTCAATATCTTTCAAGATAGATACCAAATCAGTGCCATAAGGTCCCACACAAAGATCCTGAAAATCCAGAATACCTATTCTTCCATCAGATAGTTCCATTAAATTACGAAATTCAAAATCAAAATGGCACACTACTTTTTGTTGCACCTGACACTGTTCTGATATCTCTTTATAGGCAAGATCTAAGATTGATTGATCTTCACTATGATCAATATTTAAAAGACCTTTTAAAAACCAATCTTCAAAAAGTCTCATTTGATTTTCCAGATCAAGGCCAGAAAGAATAGGTAAATCCTCATCGGGCTTAATTGCCTGAATCAAGCAAAGCTCAGATAAAGCCTTTATACAAAAGCCTTCAAGATTTTCAGTATTGATTTCTGTTTGCAGTACTTTGTCCCCAAAGTCTTCAATAATCATCAACCCTTTCTGTGGCTCTATATATTCTACTTTAGGAGTTCGCAGCTTATTTTTATCTAAAAATTTTGAGCGTCTTGAAAATAAAGCATTTTCATTTGATTCAGGTTTTGAGACTACAACAATTTTAGTTCCACTATCGGTAAAAATTCTGAAATAACTTCTGAGACTTGCTTGTTCTCTTAAGGGCTTTATATCAAGAACATTAGTAAATCCTAACTCTAAACCTTGGGTTTGAATCCAATTTAACAAGTCATCTTTCATCTCTGTCATAATATTACAGTAAATGATAAACCTTTCTCTTGTCATCTAAAGAAGAAATATGGAACGAAAGATATTTTTGCTGTTCTAATTTTGATATGCCTAAGAAAAACCTTTTTATTTCTTTGCTGATACTGAATTTGGCATTAACTACTATGCCAATTAATGGAACAGAAGATCAGTCTCTAAGAATAAACTCAATTAATGCAGAGTTAATAGAGTCTCAAAGTGAAGATATTCTTCTTTTGAAAGGAAATGTAGTAATAAAAAGCGATAAATTTGAACTTTGGTCTGATGAAGCAACTTACGATCGAAGAAAAGAATACATTGAATTAAAAGGCAATATAAAGGCACTTTCGAAAACACTTTCAATGGGCGCAGAGGAGATGAGGGCAGATTTTCTAAGGGAAGAGTTTTATTTGTCTGAATCTTCTTTTAGTTTTCTGGAAAAGGGCTTTGGTAATGCTTCGAATATTAGCATTAGAGCAGAAGGAGCAATTGAATTATTAAATATTTCAATGAGCAGCTGTAAAGATGAAGATCTAAGATGGGACTTGCAAGCTGAGAAGATTACAATTCTAGAAAATAGACAAAATGTTATTGCTGAGAATATAAAATTAGAGATCAATGAAGTTCCTGTCTTCTACATTCCATACGTCAGATCTGCCATTGGAAATGAAAAGTTCTCAGGTTTTTTAACTCCTTCAATAAAACAAGGCAAGGATGGATTGGATCTATCTCTACCCTACTTCTTAAGCTTAGCACCAAATTATGACTTAACCATTACTCCTCGTTACATACAAGAAAGAGGAACAGTAATTAGCAATGATGCAAGATTTTTAACCAGTAATTCTAGCGGGGCAATTTCATTCTCCTTCATGTCAAAAGATAGAAAATTTAAGGATGAAAATCAAAAATCAAAAAAAAGATGGGCTGGAAAAATTAAAACACAATCTTCATTTGATTCGGGTCTATCTTTTAAGGTTGACTCTCAACACATTAGCGACCGATTTTATTTTGAAGACCTAGATGATGACATCATAGGCTCACAACAAAAAGACTATATTACTAAAAGTGTTTCGATAGACTGGTCAAAAAACAATCTGAGAATTAAAGGCAATCTTAAAAAACTAGAAAATTTAAATCCCTTTATCTCTGACGACTATACTGTTAAGCCTAATTTCAAACTAAATTATGAGAAAGGTATTGGAAGCTTTAAGTTTAAAGTTTTGGCTGATCATGCAAAGTACACTTTTGAAGAGAACTATAATCCTCTTAAAAGACACAGGGAGGTTGAAAGAGATTTATTTGAGCCTTCGATTTCATACAATATTAAAACAAACTTTTCTTCATTCGTAATCGATTTAGGTACTAGAAAAACAGACTATGATATTAATTTATTAAGTTTAGATAATTCCTATGATTGGGCTGAACTAAATTACAAAATATTTTTTGATAAAACTGACCTAAATAGTTTCAACTCCATAAGTCCAATGTTTAAAGCAATATGGGTTGATGGAAAAAATGAATTTTCTGATGGTATTGACTCCAAGCTTCTAAATCTTAATTTTGATACTTTATTCAGCAGAAATTGGTATTCCGGTGGGGATTTATTCTTAGACCAAAATCGATTTGTTATTGGCCTTGAGTATAATCATTTCAATCCTTCAAATAACAAAGAGAGATATATATCTCTGGGCAGAGCTTATTTCGAAGATGGAGAACCTAATATAGGAGAATTTAATTTAACAGATTCCTCCATTGTTACAGAATTCAAATCAGATTTGATCGGAAACCTGAAAATAAATAGCTCTTTAGAGCTTGATTCAAACCTCAAAAAGATTTCTAGAGGCTTTATAGGCTTTACGTATGAGGACACCACTGGCAAAAGTTTTCAACTGAGGTCCATTTACAAACGAGATATTCAGTATCTTTATAATTCTGCAATCTGGAACAATGATGTGGAATCTATCAATCAAATTGAGCTAATTTCGCACTGGAAGATTAATGAACAATGGGCTATCTTTGGAAAAATATTAAGAGACGAAGAACAATCAAATTCTCAAGACTTATCGTATGGCTTCCAGTACTCGAATTGTTGCCTGAAAGTTGGCTTAATGAAAAGGAAATGGATAGATCAAGATTTTTATACTTATATTGATTCCCTAGATCAATCCCTCTTATTGGTAGACGATATTAGTGCTCTTGAAAGAGAAAGAGATAATTTATATGTCTTCTTTGAAATGACTGAACTTGGAAGATTGGGCAAAAAAGTCTCCGAAGTATTAACATCAAAGAGATTTGAATAATTGCAAGAATAAATTAGAAATTACAAAATAGAGACTATGAAAATAAAATTTCCCATAAAATCGATAAATCAAGTCGAATTCTCCTCCTTCTTGGCAGCTTTTTGCCTGCTTCTGTCTTTAAATGTCCATTCAAAAATAGAACTCTTGGACAGAGTTGTCGCTGTTGTTGATTCAGGGGTGATTATGGAATCTCAATTAAACTCTAGAGTAGAAGAAATTTTGCAGAGGCTAAAAAATGATAATGCTGAACTGCCGCCTCTTAATTTAATTGAAGAACAAGTACTCGATAGACTCATCATAGAAGAAATCCAACTCCAAATTGCTGACAGGGCTGGAATAAAAATAAGCGATTCAGAGCTAAACCAAACTCTTGCAAGAGTTTCAGCACAAAATAACCTTAGCCTCGAAGAATTTAGAATTAAACTTGAAGGCGAAGGAACTTCATATAGATCATTCAGAGATACCATTAGAAAAGAGCTCATCATTCAAAGAGTTCAAAGAGGGAAGGTTGGTGCAAAAATTGATATTTCAGAACAAGAAATAGAAAACTTTATCAACTCTGAAGAAGGTAAAACTCAGCTTGCAGAGCAATACAATGTTCAGCATATACTCCTATCAGTTAAAGGCGGATCCACTGAAATAGAAATTGAAGAGATTAAAGCTAATGCTAATTCTTTGATTGGCAGATTAAATGATGGAGAAAATTTTGAAAAATTGGCCGCGTCATTTTCTGCAGGACAAAATGCCCTTGATGGAGGCTATTTGGGATGGAGAACTGAAGCTGAACTCCCAAGTCTTTTTGCAGAAGTAGTGACAGAGCTAAAAGTAGGAGAAATCGCAAGCCCATTAAGGAGTGGCGCTGGATTCCATATATTAAAATTAATTGATAAAAGAGGTAACACTGTAAAATTTATGGATCAGACTCTAGCTAGACATATTCTGGTACAACCCTCAGAAATTAGAACTGAAAATCAAGCGGAAGAGCTTATCAATAATATTTATGAGAGACTAATCAGTGGTGAGGACTTCAAACAGCTCGCGAGACAATATTCGGAAGATCCAGGCACAAAAATGGATGGTGGTGAGCTGGGCTGGAGCAACCCAGGTGATTACGACTTTGCCTTTGAACAAATGCTTAATGCAACAAAAATTGGAGAGTTATCCAAACCGGTGAAATCTTCCTTTGGTTGGCATGTCATTGAAGTGATGGATAGAAGGAATGAGGATGTTAGTCAAGAAGAACAAAAAGATAGAGCCTTTAGAATTATTTTTGATAGAAAATTTGAGCAGGAATTACAAAGTACACTAATCGAACTAAGAGCTGAAGCTTACGTTGATATTAAATTAAATTCATGACGAAAATAGCTGTCTCTTCTGGGGACCCAGCTGGCATTGGACCCGACATCTGCATAAAGGCTTTTCATCAAATTTCAAAAGATTGTTTACCGATATTCTTTGGAAATATTGAACTATTTAAAGAAAGAGCTGAGCTGCTTAGAATTAAAGTCAAGGTTGAAGAGTATACTGGAGACAATGAAAAGCAATATTCTTCAGACTCTTTAAAATTGGTAAATCAGGCACTTAACGAAAACGTTATTCCCGGTAAGCCGTCGTTGCATTCAGCCAATTACATCCTAAATAACTTTAGACAATCTGTGGAAAGAACTTTAGATGGTGAGTTTGATGCAATTGTAACCTGCCCTATCAATAAGCAATTAATAAATGATTCAGGGATAGCTTTCACAGGACACACAGAAGAGCTTGCCCAACTCTCAAATACACAACAAGTGGTAATGATGCTAGTAAATGAAAAAATCAAAGTAGCTCTTGCATCAACTCATTTACCTATCAGGGAAGTTCCTTCGTTCCTTAATGAAGAGTTATTGAAAGAGATCATTTTGATTACTAATGAATCGCTGAAAAAAAATTGGGGAATAGCTGATCCTTTGATCAAGGTCCTTGGACTCAACCCTCATGCCGGGGATGGAGGACATATAGGTAAAGAGGAGCAAGAATTTATCACTCCTGCAATAAATTACCTAAAAAATCAGGGGCTCAATATTACTGGTCCACTTTCAGCAGATACCGCATTTGTTGAAAAAAATTCAGAAAAAGCTGATGTATTTATTGCCATGTTCCATGATCAAGGACTTCCTGTAATCAAAGCACTAGGATTTGGTGAAACAGTAAATATAACTCTCGGATTACCTTTCATCAGAACATCTGTAGACCACGGAACAGCATATGATATTTCTGGTACGGGCGCGGCAGATGAATCAAGTCTGCTTGCTGCCATAGAAGTAGCCAAGAAAATGAGTAAAAAAAGAAACAATGCCTAGAGCAAAGAAAAGTTTAGGGCAAAATTTCTTAATTGATTCAAATGTAATAGACCAAATCATTCAATATGTTAAGCCTGATCATCAGGATGTATTTCTTGAGATAGGCCCAGGAAAAGGAGCTATTTCTGAGATTCTTATAGACAAATCTAATCAAGTTCAGGCAGTAGAATTGGATGATGACCTGTTAAAAAAGTTAGTTATCTTAGAGGACAGAGGTAACTTTAGGGTTCACAAGGGCAGTATTCTTGAATTCAACCCAAAAAAAATTTTTGATGAAAAAATCAGAGTAATTGGCAATCTGCCCTATAACATTTCTACACCAATACTATTATGGAGCTTTAAATTTTTAGATATGTTTACAGATATGCATTTTATGTTTCAAAAAGAATTTGGGGATAGGCTTTTTGCTAAAAATAATTCCAAAGACTACGGAAGGACTTCTGTAATAACCCAATATCTTACCAAACCTAAATATTGCTTCGATATTGATCCAGAAAGTTTTTCGCCCAAACCAAAAGTTAAAAGTGTCTTTGTAAAGTTTGAACCTATTTTGGGAAGAAGTTTTGATGACCCCATAGCTCAAATGATCCAGAAAGTTACGAGAATTACCTTTCAACATAGAAGAAAAATGATTGGCAAATCTTTAGAAAATCTTCTCTCTAAAGAAAAGCTAGAAGCGCTTGATATAGATTTAAAGTTACGACCCGAAAATCTTTCTGTACAAGAGTATATAAAAATTTCTGAGTCTCTAATCTAATGTCTAATTACGCAATTGGAGATCTTCAAGGTTGCTATGAGGAATTACAGATTTTGTTGGAAAAAATATCTTTTAATCCACAAATTGACTATCTATGGTTTTGTGGGGATTTAGTAAACCGTGGACCGGACTCCTTAAAATGCCTGCTGTTTCTCAGTTCTATTCAAAAGAATTGTAAAATTGTTCTAGGAAATCATGATCTACATTTATTGGCAGTACACGAAGGAGTAAGAGAAATGACTCCTTCTGATACATTTATGGATGTACTAGAAAGCAGTGAATCAGAAACTCTTATATCTTGGCTCAAATCACTACCCTTTCATGTAAATGAGATTGTAGAAACAAAGAGTGGAAATTGTGAATTCATAATGACACATGCAGGTATAGCACCTCATTGGAGTAAAGAAGATTTAATAAAAAATTCTGATGAACTAAGTTTATTACTTAACGGGAAAGATTCTAAGAAATTTTTAGAAGAGATATTCGGGAATTATCCAATTCATCCATCTCAGTGTAAGTCTAAAGAGGATGGGCTGAGATTGAGTATCAACTACTTAACAAGAATGAGGTATTTAGACCCAAATGGATCACTAGATCTGGATTTTAAAGGGCCTATTGAGGAAGCACCAAAAGAACTGATTCCCTGGTTTAATTCAGATCTGAATATAATTCAACCCGATAGGCAGGTTTTGTTTGGTCATTGGGCTGCATTAAATGGAGTTACCAATCAAAATCAGATAACTGCTCTAGATACCGGCTGTGCATGGGGCAATAAGTTAACAGCTCTGAAGTTAGAAGATCAAGAGATCTACACCTGTGATAAGCTAAATTAAGTTTATGAAAGTTTATTTAGTGGGTGGAGCAGTTCGAGATGAACTGCTGAGTATCGAGGTACTAGAAAAAGATTGGGTCGTTGTGGGCTCAACTGAAGAAGACCTAACAGAAGAAGGGTATAAAAAAATAGGAAGAGACTTTCCTGTTTTTCTTCACCCAGAAACTAAGGAAGAATATGCACTTGCCAGAAAGGAAAGAAAATCCGGAACGGGCCATAAAGGTTTTGAGTTTGTATTTGATCCTTCTGTTTCTCTTGAAGAAGACTTGCTCAGAAGAGATTTGACCATAAATGCAATTGCAAAAGATGAAAATGGAAATTTGATTGATCCCTACGGAGGCATTGAAGATATCAAGAATAGAAAACTCAAGAAGGTATCTTCAGCTTTCTCTGAGGATCCATTAAGAGTTTTAAGAGTGGCACGATTTGCTGCAAAATTAAATCATCTGGATTTCTTCATTGAAGAAGAAACACTATCCGAGATGAAGATGATCTCAAGATCGGGAGAGATTAAAACCTTGAGTAAAGAAAGAGTTTGGATGGAAACTCAAAAAGCTCTAGCAACTCAAAGTCCTCAAGAGTATTTCCGAATTCTCGAAAAATCGGAGGCCTTGAAGGAACTAAGTGAAGACCTGAATCCCAATTATCGTTCATTACAAAATGCTTCTAGTAATGTTGATGATCAAGCAATTAGATGGGCTGCCTTGGTCTCAGGCAATACAAATCTTATTGAGATAAACACTGCATTTAATGCACCCAATGAATTCAGTGAAATAGCAATAATATGTGATCATTTTATTAATTTTAATGAAGATGAACTCAATGCTGAAAATCTGCTGAATCTAATTGTAAAAACCGATTTGTTGAGAAAACCTGATCGATTCTTCAAGGCGTACCGTGCATCTAATTTCGTTTGCAAATCAGAGTGGCTGGATGAAGGACAGTGGAAAAATGTTCATGATTTGATTGTTAAAGTTAAAGTAGATGAAAA
>Ga0208127_1000318_pt1 | contig 24730 bp, 22 predicted proteins | sample ETNtaG_6_FD_185751 | JGI IMG/M metagenome (GOLD analysis project Ga0208127, IMG submission 185751) | Marine microbial and viral communities from oxygen minimum zone, Eastern Pacific Ocean - ETNP201306SV45 (SPAdes) (version 2) | ecosystem: Environmental > Aquatic > Marine > Oceanic ... | reverse complement strand
AAAAAAGGAGCTGTTCAAAGCGACTCCATAATCTTTTCCCAGTTTAGCTTAAAAGGAATTTCTTCAAAATCCGCATCAACTTCGTAGGTTAAAGAAACCTTAATTCTGGCGTTGTTGTGCGGATGGGTCATAATTAATTCAATTTTTTCGTCATAAGCCATATTTTCTCGATTGAGTTTCCTGAAAAATGAAGCAATAGATTTGGGAGATATGTTGGCATCTTCAAGGAGTTCTAACGCAAATTGATCTGCTTCCTTTTCTTGTGATCTGCTAAAGCCTGTTGAAATTAGGGTTTGGTATAAATCGGAAAGCAGAACACCATCCCCACCTGTTATAATAGAAAATAAAATTGAAAGCCCAAATTCCCTTACCAATCGATTAACAGTATGTCGTTTTTCTACGTGCCCCATTTCATGTGCCAATACGGCAGCAAGCTGTTCGGGTGAATCGCAAAATGATATCAGCCCTTTGAATACATAAATATTTCCCCCTGGAATAGTAAATGCATTCACTTGTGTATCATCCAATACTATGATATTATAATCATATGCTGATGCTGGTATTTGTTGCTTTAAGCGTTTGCTAACAGCCCACATCATGGAGTCTATCGTTTTGTTTTTTAAGGATTCTTTATACTGCGTCGATATAATATATTCTGCAACTAGTTCACCAAGAGCAATCTCTTGCTCAAATGATATTAGACTTGTTTTTTCATTCGAATAAAACCATTTTGTTTTCTTCTCTTCTGAAAGCAAGTTTAACCCAAGGTAAAACAGTAAAAAAATACCTCCGAATATTCCAAGTGATTTTAAGCCATCAAGAAATATTTTCTTTTTCATTTAAACAGGCGGTTTATTCACTTTTTGTTCCACTTCTAATTGGTGGTCTTCATTTTCATAATTCAGTATATTCTTTTTAGAATAAACCTGCTGATAGGCATATGGTCCAAACAAAATGAAATACATAAAAACACCTTTTCGAGCCCAAACAGCTGCAACTATACTATATACAAAATATATTAGGTTGGCTAAGACACTAAAGCCTAAGTAAGCATAGAAGTAGTCGTTTACTTCATAATTTTCAAAAAAGAAAATTTGTAATGCCCAATAAAGCAGAATCCAATTGACTAACGTGGTAGGTAATTGAGACAACAAGGATTGTAAACAATTAAAATGGATAAATCGACTTTTTTTTCTGTTTACATAGTAGTAAACTACAGCTGCAATAAGGTTTATAACAGGTAATGGAAGGCTAGTTGCCAGGGAAGCAAACATCATAAGATATGCACCCATGGCGTCTTCCTTTTCTCTTTCGCTTAACTCATGTGGCTGTGGAAGTGGGTAATAAAATTCGGATGGCAAAGCTTTGAAATTATTTACTAGAAAATGGCGGATAGGTATCTGTCATATTACTCATATAGAGACTTACTCTATATTGCCAGCGAATGGTTCCAACCAAGAAGTCATGTGCTCCTTTCGGGAACTTAGCTGTAAATAACACAGAAATAAAAGCATAAATAGATAGTATAGCACCCCAAAGTATTCTAAAATAAAGGATGAATCCGTGTGGTAGGATAACATAAAAAGCCCCAAAAAGAAGTCTGACAATAGTCAATCCTCTGCTGATACGTTCAGGATAAGGTATTTCCAACGCAGTATGTTTATCTGTTCCGTCAAGTCCAAAAGCGGGGTAATCATCCGCTAAATTTGATGTTCGTGCGGTAAGTCTGAGATTCCATCGTAGTAGATTTACTTGATATTCAAACATGCTTTCTGGGTAGCGTCCAGTAAAAATTATGGCAATAAAAGCGACAAGCGATAATATTGTTCCCCAAAGCGAAAAGAAGAATAGTAAGAAAATATGTGGTAGCACGATGTATAAAACACCAAAAATGCCTCTTAACAGTAATTCAGATCTTGAATAACTTTCTTGGTGTGTAATGCTTAATTTCATTGTTCTAATTTTTAGTTGTAGGATCACTAAGTTATACATATTTTTTTAAATCCCTGTCTAACACCACTTTTCTGTTTTGACTTATCTTTGCTAAATGGTTTATTTTATAAGTGGTGCTGAAATCGTATTTGTCTTTATGGTTGTGCTTTTGGTCTTTGGTGCCAATCGTATTCCAGATATTGCACGCACGCTTGCCAAAGGTATTCAGCAGGTAAAAACGGCCAGTCGAGATTTTCGTGAAGAAATTGAAAAATCTGCAGAAGCTCAAGGTTTAGACACCAAAGAGCTTCAAAAGGAAGTGAACGACATCAAAAAAGAACTCAACGAAATTACAGGTACAGTCAAGCGTAAGCGTTAAATTTTACGCAGGAGCGTTAACCCATCCCGAATAGGAAGTATTACCGTTTCGACACGGCTATCCTTGGCTACTTTGCTGTTGAAAACCTGAAGCGATTGCGTAGCCTCATCGACGGCAGCATCCATGACTTTCCCAGACCACAATACATTATCAGCAACAATCAACCCTCCTGAATGTACCCGATCTACAATCAAATCAAAGTAAAGCGGATACTGTTCTTTATCAGCGTCGATAAATACAAAGTCAAAAGTTCCTTCAATTGAAGGAATAATTTCGGCAGCATTTCCCAAATGCTGAACGATGTGTTTTCTAAAAATTGAGGCATCAAAATATCTTCGTTGCATGTCGGTGAGTTCTTCGTCTTTGTCAATGGTGTCAATTTGCCCGCCCGATTGTAAGCCTTCTGCCAAACATAGTGCCGAATATCCTGTATAGGTACCAATTTCCAAAATGCGTTTGGGTGATGTTAATTTTGATAATAATGACAATAAACGACCTTGATAAGCACCACTTAACATTCGTGGCTGCAATACCTTTAGGTGGGTTTCTCGGGCTAGCTTTTGCAGCAATTCGGGTTCTTGTTCCGAATGCTTTGCTACATATGCCTCTAAATTTGGATCTAAAAAATTCATGATTTCTTGGGTCTAGCGTATGCGTAGCGTTCTATTAGGCTTGTTGTGGCATACCCATCCAAGCCGTTTATGGTTACCGTATTGGCGTTCTCAAGCTTTAACCACCCATCTTCTTGTTGTATTTCTTCGTCTGCAATGAAGACGTGTTCAATGGCACTTACCAAAAGTAAGGTGTCATTTTCCTTAATTTCATATTCGTTCAAAAACTTACACCCTAAACGGATTTTTGCGCCTTTTACAAATGGTGCTGGAAAGTTTCCAAGGAATTCTTCTTCTAAATCTGTTTTGGCAAATTCTGAAACCTCTTTGGGATATTTTGCGGAGGTGTGATGCGCATCTTCAATGATATCGCTGTAGATGTGGTTTACCGTAAACACGCCACTATCTTTAATGTTGCGATAGGTGTCTCTTGGTACGGTGGTTGGGCGCAAAACAAAGCCAATCAATGGCGGATTGCTTCCAAGATGCGTAATACTGCTAAAAACAGCCACATTGCTTACGCCATTAAGCGATTTTGTTCCCAATAAATTTGCCGATTTAAAGCCTGTGCAACTGTTGATTAGATTTAACCGAAAGATTTTATCCATTTGGTCAATGTCGGTACGTGAATAATGTATCATGGCGCTTTTGATGCAAACTTACACAATACATTGAATTTAGTTACTTTTGCGCTTCCGGGTCATTAACTCAGTTGGTTCAGAGTGTCGCCTTGACAGGGCGGAAGTCATTGGTTCGAATCCAATATGACCCACAAAGAATGATTTTCCAAAAAGAAATAAGCCTTCCACCTTTCTCAAGAGGGTTTCATTTAATCACCCCGTATGTTTTAAATGAAATACCCCAAAAAAGTGGTATTGTTCATGTTTTTATCAAGCACACTTCTGCAAGTCTGACCATCAACGAAAACGCAGACCCTAGCGTTAGAGTAGATTTCGAAACACACTTTAACAAGATGGTTTCAGAAAATGATACGCATTTCACCCATACACTTGAGGGTCCTGATGACATGACCTCACATATTAAAAGTAGTATTTTGGGGTCTTCTGTGAGTTTCCCCATCTCAAATGGTGAACCCCAAATGGGTATTTGGCAAGGTATTTATTTGTGTGAACATCGAAATCATGCTGGGTCAAGAAAAATTTTTATTACCCTTCTTGGAGAATAGTAAGTTGCTTTTTGTTTGAGCAAATAACTGTGATTTCACAAAACATTTAAGACTTCTTCTAGCGTAGCACTTCGGGACCCCTTTATAAGTACCTGATTAGACTCAATAGGATTGTTTTTTAAAAACATATTGAGTTCAGATACAGATGCAAAGTAATTTTTTGCTACGATTGACTTATAGGGCTTGCCTACCCAATAGCGCTCATCAAAATCGTGGTTTTCAACCAACTCAACTAGCGCTTGGTGTTCATCAGATTCATAAGCTCCTAGCTCTGCCATATGACCCAGTATCACTGCTTTTTTTCCATTTCTTTTGCTAAAGGCTGTAATAGCTGCTTTCATGCTACTTGGATTGGCATTGTATGCATCAAAAGTTAACGCTTTTCCATTTTGTATCATCAGCTGGGAGCGACTGTTATTAGGAGTATAATCACTTATGGCTATAGCAGCTTTTGCTAACGAAATACCAAAATTTGCTCCAATGCATAAAGCCGACGCAATATTCGGTTTGTTATACGCGCCCACAAGCTGTGTTGGAATTTCAATATTTTGGCATGTTAGTTTCAACGTAGGTTGGTCGTGGACTATTGTAAATTCGGATGGCTTGTAAGTAATGTATGCTACATTGCCTAGTGCCTTAATTAGTTTATCGTCTTCTTCGTTGACGAAAATAAGCCCGTTATTTTTTTCTATAAAAGCATAAAGCTCTGTTTTGCCTTGAAGCACGCCTTCTTCCGAACCAAATCCTTCCAGATGAGCTTTACCAATATTGGTTATAAGCCCGTGTGTTGGTTGGGCCATTTCACATAAAAAAGCAATCTCTTTTAGGTGATTGGCGCCCATTTCTATAATTGCATGGCTATGAGCTGCAGACAAGCGCAATAATGTTAAGGGAATGCCTATATGATTATTAAAATTACCTTCTGTAGCCAAAACTTCATATGAGGAGCTTAACACAGCATTTATGAGGGCTTTGGTCGTGGTTTTGCCATTGCTTCCTGTAAGTGCAATGAGTGGAATATTGAATTGCTTCCTGTGGTGTAGGGCAAGAGATTGGAGGGTTTGTAGCACATCCGCTACCAAATAACAATTTTGGTTTGCTTCAGCTACCAATTTATCATCGACTATGGCAGCTAGTGCCCCTTTTTCAATGGCTTGATGTGCAAATTTATTTGCATTAAAGTTAGGGCCATTGAGGGCAAAAAACAGTTCGTTAGAATTTACTTTCCTGCTATCGGTTTGAACCCCCGAAGATTTCAAAAATAGTTGATATACTTCTTGCAGCGAAGTCATGAACTTAGTCGCGCGGACGCTTCTTCTTTTTACTTTCGCCAAGGTATGACATAGCGCAACGGAACCCAATAAAATCTGCAGCCATATATTCTGGTAAATAGCGCCTTTGAGCAGGGTCTAACCAATATGCGCGATCCTTCCAAGAACCTCCTTTGACAACTCGTGTTTGATCGGAAATCAATGACTTTACATCATCTTCATTCTTAATAGCATTTCCGTCTTTGTCTATAGCAAACTTATACATTTCTGTTTCGCCCGAATTTGGCGTAGATTTTTCGTCTCCATCCAAATAGTTTGGATTGTAAGCACGATTAAAGTTTGGTCTAAACTGTGCGTCATATTCATCAATATCACTGAATTTAACCTCACCAGGTAGGGCTTTGATGTTCAACTTATTATTTGGAGTTGTATCAATTTCAACCTCATCAACCACAACTGTTTTTCCATCTTTGCCAATTGCGGGTTTGGTGTAAAGATTCCCTCTGTAATAACTCATATCAGTAACATCACTATTGATGATGGGTCGATATACATCTGCAACCCATTCTGCTACATTTCCAGCCATTCCATACAAGCCAAAGCTATTGGCAGGAAAAGCACGAACAGGAGCGGTGATATCAGCATTGTCAGAGGACCATCCTGCTACACCACTATAATCTCCTTTTCCTTGTTTAAAATTGGCCAACTGATCGCCTTCATTTCTTCTTTTTGTTGACCTTGATGAGTCACCAGACCAGGGATATTTCTTTTTGCCACGGTAGCTATTGTATTCTCTTAATTCAGAAAGTCCTAAGGCTGCATATTCCCATTCAACTTCAGTGGGAAGACGATATTCAGGTAATAACAATCCTTTTTCACGTTTGATGAAATTTAAGGCAGTTGAGTCTGCATCCCTACTTCGTGGCTGTGCATTTCTTCCAGCAACATCTTCAATATTACCTCCATATACTTTGTCAGGTGCGCGTAAATAAGTTTGTGTATTGAACTCGTTTCCAGGTGAAATACTGTCAATTTGCAAGCTAACCCCTTTTTCAATGTAACCTTCTCTTTCCAACAAACTTTCGTTAACTCGCTCAGTACGCCACTTAGCGTAGTTAGTTGCTTGTTGCCATGTAACACCAATAACGGGATAGTCTTGAAAAGAAGGATGGCGTAAATAGTTATTTACCATATCTTCATTAAATCCAAGTGGGCTGCGCCATACCATGGTGTCAGGAAGTGCAGCAGTATATACATCACTGTAGACACTCCCTTCTTCTTTGTACACCCGTTCTAACCAATCTAAATATTCATTGTACATAAGATTAGTCACTTCTGTTTCGTCCATGTAAAATGAGCGGACTTGAACACGCACTGGCGCATTGTTCCAATCACGCATTACATCGTCCTGAACCCTACCTTTTACAAAAGTTCCACCAGGAATAAAAACCAACCCAGGACCAGCTTCTTGTCCTTTGTAATTTGTTTCATATTGGAAACCACCTCTTGATGAATTGATGTCTAATCCTGTTCCTTGAGAAACATTTGAACGTCGTTTGTTTGAACTGCAACTTGAAAGAAGTACAATTATTAATGCGGAAATGAATAAATTTGTGTAAGTTTTCATTTTAATTTTCGAATCATATTCAAAGTTGCAATATACGAATAAATAGTGCGTTTATATACTTACAAAACGATGTCAAGTCTAAATTAGTATACATTACCCGCTTTACAAATACATATCCATTCTTGTTATAATCAAATATGCCTAACAATCTAGTAGCTTTTTTCTTCTTTGTTTGTGGGTTTAATACCATTTCCTCACAAACATTGAATACGCATCCTTTTTTGGATGAAACGATGGTTTCATGGCATCAATTTAGCGTTGAAGAGACAGGAGTGCACAAAATCACCAAAGATTTTTTACAGAAACTAGAACTACCAGTACAGGAAATAGATCCAAGGACAATCCGAATTTTTGGGCGTGGCGGTCAAATGCTTCCTTTAAAATTGGATGATGAGATAGAAACCCTGTATGAGAACGCGCTCATCGTTGAGGGAGAAAAAGATGGCAGCTTTGACGATGAAGATTACATTCTTTTTATGGCTTACGCTAACGATACTTGGAATGAAGAAAGTGAAACTTATCTAAATCTCTATCACGATACCGCACAATATTATATTACTTATGGTACTTCTTTTGGAAAACGCGCCTTGGTTTTAGAAGGTACGGATAGTCCTGACGCAGATGCAGTCACCAATGCTATTTATACCACTTTTTTAGAGGAAGATAAACACAATTTGGGATTCCTTGGAAGGCGTTGGTTTGGCCAACGTTTTTTTGATGATCAGCAAGAGTCATTTACACTTGAAACGCCCAATGTTGCATTGGGAACTCAAATTGATGTGGCGGCAAGAGTAGCTTCGGATGGGTCAGAAACAACCTCATTTGGCTTAACTATTGGTAATGATACAAATACTAAATCCATCAGTGGCACCAGTAAAACGGTAGTTGGTTCAGAGCCCAGTACAAGTTTTAATTTGCTTCGAGGCATGATTCATTTGTCGCAAAATGCGACAGAAAGTATTACAGCAAAACTATTATATACTTCAAATGACGATTTGTCTGCCAATGGATATTTGGATTTTTTAATGGCTCAATACCATAGAGACTTGGACGGTGCTGGAGGTAGTTTTATGTTCTCACTAGCATCCCAAGACGCCACACAGCAGCTGGCGGTAGCTTCGGCCTCGGCCGAAACCTGTATATGGGAACTGGATGGTGATGTTGTCCACATGCCACCTGCTGGCGCAACCACATTTGGAAGCGATGTTATTGTGGACGAAGACAGTAAGTTTTACCTATCAACAGTTTTCAAAATACCAACTTACAGTCGCAGTACACGTGTATTAAGCCCTTCTTCGTTTTTAAAAGACATAAGTGCTTTGCCACCCACAACTTATTTATTAATTACAGCTGAAGCTTTCCGAGAGGAAGCAGAACTGCTGGTAAGTCATCGTAAAAATGTGGCGGGATTGTCGGCCAAAGTTGTAACAGTTGAGGAAATTTATGAGGCTTTCTCAACTGGACAACAAGATATTGCTGCCATCCGAAATTTTGTGCGTTACCTGTATTTTTCTCAAGGTAAAAAACTAAAATATTTATGCTTATTTGGAGATACCAGTTATGACTATAAAAAGAGAACAACTGATAATGATATGGTGGTACCTACTTTCCATGCGTTAAATAGTTTTTCGCTTACGAACTCGTTTATGTCAGATGATTTTTTCACTATGTTGGATGAAAATGAAGGAATGCTAACTTCTTATGACCATATGGATATTGCCGTAGGACGTATGGTCTTTTCCAATGCCTCTCAAGCACGTGTATTGGTTAATAAAGTTGTGGATTATGAAAGTCCCACAAACAGGGGGAGCTGGAACAATAATTTCACAATATTGTCTGATGATGCTGATATTTTCAGAAATAAAGATGATTTCTCACTTCAAGTTACGCTCGATGCCTTGGGCGATGAGATTGTTCGCCAAAAACCGCTAATGAATATTACCAAGATACATTCAGATGCGTATAAACAAATTGCTTCCGCGGGAGGTGACCGATATCCAGAAGTGGAGACTGCTCTAGCAAATAGGTTATCACAAGGTACTTTAGTTGTTAATTATTTTGGACACGGGGGCGAAGATGGCTTGGCTAGTGAATTTATTGTAGATAAAGACATGACCTTAAGCTTGTTTCACCCAGGCAAGTACCCACTTTTTATCACGGTTACCTGTGAATTTTCTCGCTTTGACAACCACACAAGGCCAACGGCTGGTGAAATGCTTTATCAAAATCCAACTGGGGGCGCCATAGGTTTGATTTCAACTACCAGGCAGATTTTCATAGATAGAGGAGTTGATTACAACAAAATTTTGTCCAAACACCTATTTTCATACGGAAGCGAAAATTACACCAGTATTGCTGAAGCTTTGCGACTTGCCAAAAATGAATTTACAGACGCAAACCAAAAACGTGTACTTTTTTACATAGGTGATCCTGCTCTTAAACTTCACATTCCTAAGCCAGAAATTGCCATATCTAAATTAAATGGCGTTCCTATTGAAGATGTTCCCGAAGGAGATCGTCAATTCAAATCCCTTGACAAGGTCACTTTAGACGGCGAAATTTTGGGTCCCTCTAGGGTGCTTCAGCAAGACTTTAATGGAATAGTAACCCTTCAGATTTTTGATAAAGAAGTTGAGCGTTCAACGCTTGGCAATGACCAAAATAAAACCATGAACTTCAAAACACTTGGCGAGCAAGTTTTTGAAGGATTAGCTACGGTTTCTAATGGACTATTTTCATCCACTTTTGTAATCCCTAAAGACATCAATTTAAATGTAGATAAGGCCAGAATTAGCTTTATTGCTTTCAATCAGGACAAGACCGAGTCTGTTGGAGGGTTCTCGGACCAGTTTGATATTGGGGGAATAAATACGGCAGCTGCAAGCGATACCCAAGGGCCTCTCATCAATGTTTTTCTGGAAAACAGAAGTTTTATAAGTGGTGGAAAAGTTTTTGATAGCCCAATGCTTATAGTTGATTTTGAAGATGAAAATGGGATTAATTCTTCTGGTGGATTGGGTCACGATATCATAGCCACGCTAGACAACAATCAGGCAGATCCCTATGTGCTTAACGCCTATTATTCTACAATATTAGACGACTTTACAAAAGGAACACTTTCATATCCTTTAAATGACTTGGAGTTAGGTCAACATTCCTTAACCTTGCGTGCATGGGACACCCACAACAACCCAACCAGTAAGACCATTATTTTTACGGTTATCGATAGCAGTGAAATTCGCATTGATAATGTATTTAACTCGCCCAATCCAGTTACAAACCAAACAACATTTTTTGTACAACACAACAGACCAAGAGAGTTGCTTGACGTTAAAATTTCTATATTTACTGTCGACGGAAAACGTATATGGCACATCAGTCAAGATGTTTTTTCATCAAGCTACATAATTGATAGCTTACAATGGAATGCAACATCTTACAGCGGTCAAAAAGTAAATAAAGGTACCTATTTATACACGATTGAACTGATTTCTACGTTATCAAGTTCGAAAGACACATACTCAGGAAAACTTATTGTAAAATAATTATGAAAAAACCAATACTTCTCACACTACTACTATTAGTAACCCAACTCATTTTTGCTCAACAAGATATCCGTGTGGTTACCACTGCCGTACCCTTTTTATCTATTGCGCCTGATGCGCGCTCTGCTGGTCTAGGGGACCAAGGAGTAGCAACCTCTTCAGATGCATTTGCCAACCATTGGAATCCAGCAAAATATGCTTTTATTGGAAATGATACAGGGGCTGCAGTAAGTTACACACCTTATTTAAGCAAATTGGTAAATGATATTTTCCTTGCAGATTTAACATATTACAGGGCAATAAGCGACCGATCTGCTTGGGCTGTTGGATTGCGCTATTTTAGCCTAGGAGAAATTGAGATTGGTCAAACACCCGCCGACTTTCTTAATCCACTTATAGAAAGTCCTAACGAATATGTTTTGGACGCTTCTTATGCACTAAAATTGAGTGACAAATTTTCTATGGCTATTCAAGGATCTTTTTTGACATCCGATTTAAAACTCAACTCTGCCAATAATGATAGTACATCAGCGAGTACAGTTGCTGTTGGCATATCTGGTTTTTACCAGTCTTATGAAGTACCCTACTCTAGTTTTTCAGGAATGTGGCGTGCAGGTTTCAACATTTCAAACATAGGTCCTAAATTAAAATATGAGGATGAGGGTCAATCAGACTTTTTACCAACCAACTTAAAACTAGGCGGCGGCTTCGATTTTATTTTTGATTCCTACAACAAACTTGCTGTAAGCTTGGAAATTAATAAGCTTTTGGTGCCGTCTCCAAGTGAGCCTATCAAGGACAATGAAGGAAATATTACCGGATATGCTCAACCTGATGATGTTGGCGTTCTTTCCGGAATTTTTAAATCGTTTGGCGATGCACCTGATGGTTTTAGCGAGGAATTAAAAGAATTTACTTGGTCGCTTGGTGCTGAATTTATGTATGACGAATCATTTGCATTACGTGTGGGATACTTTAATGAGCACGAATTAAAAGGAGCACGAAAATTCTTCACTCTTGGCGCAGGATTTAAATATAATGTTATTGACGTTGACTTGTCTTACTTAATTTCCGCTGGTAGGGTTATAAACCCGCTTGAAAACACCTTGAGATTCTCCCTAACGTTCAATTTTGGTGCAGAGCGGTATTAAGCCCTAAGTTTTGTTTTTTTGCCAAAGTAAGTTACCTTATCTTTGCCGTTCGTATAACATACGCGTCTTATGAAAGAAGTTACACGTGATACCTATCTTGATTGGTATGAAAACATGATGTTTTGGCGCAAGTTTGAAGATAAACTTGCATCAGTATATATTCAACAAAAAGTACGTGGGTTTCTACACCTATACAATGGGCAAGAAGCCATTTTAGCAGGCTCACTTCACGCGATGGATCTTACTAAAGATCGCATGATTACTGCATATCGAAATCACGTACAACCCATAGGTATGGGTGTTGATCCCAAAAGAGTGATGGCTGAGCTTTTCGGAAAAGCTACTGGAACTTCAAACGGACTGGGCGGCTCCATGCATATTTTCTCAAAAGAACATCGCTTTCACGGTGGTCATGGAATCGTAGGGGGGCAAATACCTCTTGGCGCAGGAATGGCTTTTGGTGATAAATATCATGGTAGCGATGCCGTTACGCTTTGCTTTATGGGTGATGGTGCTGTGCGCCAAGGCGCTCTTCATGAAACACTTAATTTGGCCATGCTTTGGAAGTTACCTGTAGTATTTATAGTTGAAAACAACGGATACGCGATGGGAACATCTGTAGAACGCACGGCAAACCATACTGATATTTGGAAACTTGGACTTGGTTATGAAATGCCTTGTGGCCCGCTTGACGGAATGAATCCTGTTGCAGTTGCTGAAGGTATTGATGAGGCCATTCAACGCGCGCGAATAGGGGATGGACCAACATTTTTAGAAGCCAAAACATATCGTTACCGTGGCCACTCCATGTCCGATGCACAACATTATCGAACCAAAGACGAGGTCGAGGAATATCGTAAGATTGACCCCATTACCCAAGTAAAAGATATTATTATTGCAGAAAAGTATGCTACAGAAGAAGAACTTGAAGAAGTGGTTGCAAACGTAAAAGCACGAGTAAAAGAGTGTGAAGCATTTGCGGAGTCTTCGCCATTCCCTGAAAAAAATGTAATGTACGACGCAGTTTACGAACAGGAAGATTACCCATTTATCTCACACAAACTATAATATGGCTACAATCATCAATATGCCGCGCCTGAGTGATACCATGGAAGAAGGAACAGTAGCTTCGTGGTTAAAACAAGTAGGTGATAAAATTCAAGAAGGTGATATTCTTGCCGAAATAGAAACAGATAAGGCAACCATGGAATTTGAATCTTTTCACGATGGCACATTATTGCACATTGGCGTTCAAGCTGGCGAAACAGCTCCTGTTGATGTGTTGTTGGCTATCATTGGTGAAGAAGGTGAAGATATTTCAAAATTGCTAAATGCAGATGTTTCTGAAAAAGAAACAGTATCTGAGGAGGTAATAGAAACATCAAGACCTGATGAGACCGAAGTTGCAGCTATTCCTGAAGGGGTTGAAATCATCAATATGCCACGCCTAAGTGACACCATGGAAGAAGGAACCGTAGCCTCTTGGCTCAAGCAAGTAGGTGATTCGGTAGAGGAAGGGGACATACTTGCAGAAATTGAAACGGACAAGGCAACCATGGAGTTTGAATCGTTCTTTTCGGGTGTATTATTGCATATCGGCATTCAAGTTGGTGAGACCGCTGCGGTAGATACTTTGTTGGCAATTATTGGCCCTGAAGGCACAAACGTTGCAGCCATTCTTGCTGCACCTGCACCTGCAACAAAAGCAGCTGATCAAGCACCTGTTCAAACTGAAATTCCTGCTGAAACACATGATGATGTTGCTGCAGCTATCAAAGCTCCCGCAGCTGTTACTACAAGTACAGGAAGAATAATGGCATCACCATTAGCTAAAAAAATTGCCAAGGAAAAAGGTATTGATCTCAATCTTGTAGCTGGAACAGGCGAATCTGGAAGAATTGTAAAACGCGATGTAGAGCAATTTACTCCAACCACCAACACAGCAGCTGTCCCAGCACAAGCAGCAGTATTTGTTCCTGCTGGTCAAGAAAAGCAAGAAGAAATTCCCAACTCGCAAATGCGTAAAACCATTGCAAAACGCCTTGGCGCATCTAAATTTAGTGCACCACACTACTATTTATCCGTGGAGTTTGATATGGACGCAGCAATTGCGTTTAGAAAACAATACAACTCAATTCCAGATACCAAAATATCATTTAATGATATTGTTGTTAAGGCAGTAGCACTATCGCTTAAGGCACATCCTCAAGTAAATTCACAATGGTTTGACGACAAAATGGTTCTCAATCACCATGTGCATGTGGGTGTTGCAGTGGCAGTTGAAGACGGCCTCGTTGTCCCGGTTTTGAAATTTGCTAATGAAATGAATCTTCCACAAATTGGTTCACAAGTGAGGGATTTTGCTGGCAGAGCAAGAAGCAAAAAGCTTACACCACAAGAAATGGATGGCAGTACATTTACAGTATCCAATCTTGGAATGTTCGGCATCAATGAATTTACATCTATTATCAACCAACCAAATTCAGCGATACTTTCTGTAGGTGCTATCGTTCAAAAGCCCGTAGTAAAAGAAGGTGAAATAGTTGTAGGCAATACAATGAAGCTTACGCTAGCTTGTGACCATAGAACAGTGGATGGGGCTACCGGAGCCCAGTTTTTACAAACTCTTAAAGAGTATATAGAGAACCCTATTCGATTGGTCGTTTAGTTGTTTTGGATACTGCAAAAAACATTGTGATAACTGGAGCAAGCCGAGGTATTGGTTTAGCACTTGTTAAATCTTTTTCGGTTAAACATCATCACAAGGTTTGGGCACTTTCTCGTAATACTTCGCCTTTACAACAACTTAAATTACCTAATGTCGTGGTCACCTCGCTTGATTTAACGGATGAAGATGCCGTAGCATTATGGTCACAAAATAAGGCCCCTGAAAATATTGATGTGTTGGTTAACAACGCAGGAAAACTGGTCAATAAGCCCTTTGCCGAAACCAAACAATCAGATTTTGAAGAGGTGTATAAGGTCAATGTGTTTGGTCTTGCAAATATTACACGTGCTATACTAAAAAACCTACAGCCAGGTGGCCATGTGGTAAACATTAGTAGTATGGGAGGAATAGGCGGTACATCAAAATTCCCAGGTTTGGCTGCTTACAGTAGCAGCAAAGGAGCTGTTTCTATACTCACAGAGTTACTGGCTGAAGAATTTAAAGAAACAGGCCCTGTTGTTAATGCACTCGCACTTGGCGCGGTTCAAACAGAAATGCTTTCTGAGGCTTTCCCAGGACTTGACGTACCCATGACTGCTGCTAATATGGCTGATTATATTGCCAACTTTGCACTTAAAGGACAACTTTTCTATAATGGAAAAGTACTGCCTGTATCGAATACAACTCCCTAATGCATACTGACTTTTATTCATACTTACCATTGCAAGCCATTTCTAAATGCGCTGCGCTTGTGAAAGGTCATATGATTTTAGTTCATGTTGTGAAAAATCGAAAAACCAAGCATGGAGATTTTAGAGTACATCCAAAAGGACATGTGACTATTACCATCAATGCCATGGAAAACCCATACCGGTTTTTACTTACTTTTTTGCACGAATGGGCGCATTATAAGGTATTCAGTTCCTATATCTTTAGGAAGAAACCACATGGCCAGGAGTGGAAGTCAGCATTCAGGGAAATCGTTGAATCTTTTTTAGATGCTGATATTTTTCCAGAACCTTTGTTAAGACCACTCAAGAAACACATGCAAAATGCTAAGGCAACCTTTGCTTCTGATGCAAATCTTATGATGGCATTGCGAAAATTTGATCCGCCCAACAATAAAAAATGTATTTTTGAATTGGAGCAGGGAGCACTTTTTGATGCGCAAGACGGCCGTATTTTTAGTAAAGACAACAAACGCAGAACCAAATTTGTTTGTACGTGTATCAAAACAAAGAAGCAGTACTTGTTTCCGCCTTTCACAGAAGTAAGTCCAATATAATGGAGACCAAATTTGATTTTTCTGATAAACCGCTAGATAAGCCAAAAAAGCAGAGTTGGACGCTAAAGGTTAGCTATTTACGGCAGCTTTTTGATATTACAAGAAGTACAGACTATGCGGCAACATTGGAAGCAGTGCGACAAGACATTCCTTTCAGGGGGGCTACTGCTTGGGTGCTCATATGCTCTATCTTCATTGCTTGCATCGGATTGAATACAGATTCCACTGCAGTTGTAATTGGAGCGATGCTTATTGCACCACTTATGGGGCCTGTATTAGGCATTGGCGTTGGATTGGCTATAAACGATTTGGACATGATCAAATCAGCCGCACAAAACTTTGTTGTGATGGTAATGCTAAGTGTTGTGACAGCCATGGTGTTCTTCTTGTTTTTTCCGCTTCAACAAGAGTCATCAGAACTTTTGGCAAGAACCCAGCCCAATATTGGGGATGTTTTTATTGCTTTTTTTGGAGGTGTGGCACTAGCCATTGCACGTACCAAGAAGGGAACCATAGCTTCTGTAATTTTTGGTGTTGCTATTGCTACGGCACTAATGCCACCCTTGTGCACCATTGGCTATGGTATTGCTGTAGGTAATATTGGTTATGCGCTAGGAGCACTATACCTCTTCTTCATAAATGCTACTTTTATAGCTTTTGCCTCTTTTGTAGTTGTAAAACTGTTGCGCTTTCCCATGATTCATTATGCCGATTCCAAAAGACGCCGGTTAGTTGTTCGTGTGGTAAGCTTTTTTGCTCTATTGGTCATGATTCCTGCAAGTATTACTTTTATAAATACACTGGGTGAAAATGCATTTAGAAAACAAGTAAATACTTATTTAGCAACTCACGTATCTAACTTGCCTTACGGGGATTATCTTGTATCAACTGCATCTGTCAAATACGAAAGAAAATCAGAAAGCCAACTGCTCATAAATCCTTTGGGTTTGATTCAAATTGACTCTTCCACTGTTCTTGTTTTGGAGCAGAAATTATCAACTTATGACAAGCTTAAAGATGTAAAGCTGATAATTTTTCCTAAAGTAGGTGAGTGATTTAGGTATGTACTTGTTTTATTTTCTTCATCAGATTTGAGGAATATACAAAGTCGTTAACAGCCTCGTTATCGGTTTTGAATATTAGCTCTTTGCTACCTTCCCACGCCTTCTTGCCATCTTTTAAAAACAAAATACTATCTCCAATCTCCATAACAGAATTCATGTCGTGAGAATTGATAACGGTTGTAATATTGTTTTCTTTGGTGATTTCTTTGATAAGATTATCAATAACAATGGCTGTTTTAGGATCTAGCCCAGAGTTAGGTTCGTCACAAAAAAGGTATTTTGGTTTCATAACTATAGCACGCGCAATGGCAACCCGTTTTTGCATACCACCAGAAAGTTCCGCTGGAAGTTTGTTGTTAGCGTTTTCAAGATTAACACGTTCAACAACTTCTTCGGCAGCAATTTTTATTTCAGCATCGCTTTTTTTGGTTAGCATTTGCATAGGAAACATTACGTTTTCTAAAACTGTCATTGAATCAAATAGCGCACTTCCTTGAAAAACCATGCCCATCTCCCTTCGTAGTGTTCTTTTGTGCTTTTCGTCCATATTACCAAAGATCTGATCATTAAAGTGCATTTGCCCACCATCTGTTTGATACAAACCCAATAGACATTTAAGCAAAACTGTTTTTCCAGAACCACTTTGCCCAATTATAAGATTGGTTTTTCCGGGTTCAAAAGTCATGCTAATACCTTTCAGTATTTGTGAGCCGTCAAATGATTTCGAGATGTTGTTTAGAGTTATCATCAAGTAAGTAACATTTGAGTGATGAAATAATTGAGCACGATAATAACTACTGATGTCCACACAAAGGATATGGTTGCCGCTTTGCCAACTTCTAACGCGCCACCCTTCATATAGTAACCGTGATAGGAAGGGATTGTGGCTAAAACCATGGCAAATATTAAAGTTTTGATAAAAGCATATACCACATGGTAAGGTCTAAAGTCTAGTTGTATACCCTCTATAAAATCAGCACTACTTGAAAACCCACCGTATATGGTGGCGGCATAACCACCAAGAATGCCTAAAAACATCGAAAAGTTTATAACAATAGGCAGTAAAAGCATGGAAATTATCTTTGGAAACACCAAATGGTTTACTGAGTTGATTCCCATGACTTCTAACGCATCAATTTGTTCGGTCACACGCATGGTGCCTATGCTAGATGTGATAAAAGAACCTACTTTCCCAGCCAGGATAATGCTCATAAACGTTGGTGCAAACTCTAGTATAATGGATTGTCGCGTAGCAAAGCCTACCAAATTTTTTGGAATAAGTGGATTTTCAATATTGAGTGCCGTTTGTATGGACACAACACCACCAACAAAAAAGGATAGAAAGGCAACAATACCTAAAGATCCAATAATAAGATCCTGTATATCTTTAAAGATGAGTTTACGCATCACTTTCCGCTTGGTTGGCTTGATAAAAATCAACCGAAGCATTAATATATATTCACCAATGTGATGCAGTATTTTCACTTTAACTAATTTAAAAAAATAATGTTACTTTAAATGAACTTACTTAATTAAATTACATTTGTAGAAATTATGCTATGAGAACTCAAAATCTACTTATTTTTTTTTGTTTCACATTAGTAATATTCCCTACTTCATCCTCATCTCAAATATTAGGGAGTATGAGCAATTCCGTGATAAATTTTTTTGAGTTTAATTATACGCAAAATGATACATTACACCATAAGCAACATCATTTTGACTTACATCACTGGGAGATTCCTAGTAAAGATCCAGACAGAATTATTTTAACCTTTAATGGCGACCCATCATCCAAAAGAGCAGTAACATGGAGAACAGATTCATCCGTTAAAAAATCATTTGCACAAATAGCACTTGCTTCTGTAAACGCTGATTTTACAAGCAATTCAATAACATTAAATGCCTCAACTGAGGAATTTGATTTGGGGATTTATAAATCAAATAAATCATTTATTGTGAATTATCACAGTGTTGTTTTTGATAGATTAAAACCAAATTCAATTTATGCATACAGAGTAGGAGATGGGAAAAATTGGTCAGAATGGATTCAATTTAAAACAGCTAAGAAAGAATACAGCCCTTTTCAATTTGTATATTTTGGTGATGCTCAAAACGATATACTTAATCATTGGTCACGAGTTATCAGGATGGCATACCAAACTGCACCAAATGCGTCATTTGTAATTCATGCTGGTGATTTGGTTGATACCGCTCACAAGGACTATGAGTGGGCACAATGGTTTAAAGCAGGTGGATTTATTCATAGCCAATGGACTGCTGTACCAGTTGTTGGCAATCACGAGTTTCAGAAAACTTCAAAATCAACCCCTCGAAAACTTTCTATACAATGGAGACCACAATTTACACTTCCCGTTGAAGAAAGTCTAAGTGATAAACTTCATGAAACGGTATATACAGTTAATTATCAGGATGTTTTAATACTTGTACTTAATTCTACGGATAGTCTTGACGAACAAACTGAATACATTAAAAATAAACTTGCAAATAGTGATGCTAAATGGAAAATTGTTACATCTCATCATTCAGTTTTTTCTCCAGCAAAGGGCCGCGATTTTGAATATGCAAGAAAACATTGGAAACCATTATTTGATAAATACGGAGTTGATTTGGTTTTAAATGGCCATGATCATTTATACGCGAGAGGTCATCTGCCAGTAAAGGCAACAGATTTTGATAAAGCTGGAAAAATGAAAAGCCTATACATTACATCTGTTAGTGGCCCAAAGCAATATAAAGCAGATGTTCAAAAAATTAATAATTATAAAGTAGATGGTTATGAGGTTGATGTTTTGGCAGAAAACACTCAATTTTTCCAAGTAATATCAATCGAAAATGAAAAACTAACATATATAGCTTATACAGCTTTAGGAGATGAGTATGATAAAGCTGTAATCAGAAAAGATTTTAACTCAGGAGAAAAATTTCTAGAATAATCAATTATTAAAATAATTGAAAAGCTATTTAAAACTTATAGGTAAAAGCATTGATATTCATCCCAGCACCCACACTGGCAAAAAGCGCAACATCTCCTTTATTTATTTGATGGCCATCAAGCACGTTTCGCTTAACCAAATCTAATAAGGTGGGGACTGTAGCTACAGAACTGTTACCCAATTTGTGAATACTTATAGGTAGTATGTTTGCTGGAATAGGCTGACGAAAAAGCCTGTAAAACCTTTTTACTATTGCTTCATCCATTTTTTCATTTGCTTGGTGAAGGAAAATTTTCTTCAAGGAATTAAGATCTTCACCGCTTTTGTCAAAGCAATCTTTGATCGCTTGGGGTACATGGCTAATAGCAAACTCATAAACTTTTCTTCCAAGCATTTTAATATACTTGTCTTCTTGATTTGCAGCTGGGTCATTAGATTTTCCAGAGTACAAGTAAAAAGCTTCTTCAGTACTGTAAGTTTGAGAGCTGTGACTCAAAAGGCCACCACCTTCAGCTGTTTCTTCAATGATAGTAGCTCCTGCACCATCGGCAAAAATCATCGCGTCCCTGTCGCTTTGATCAGCAATACGAGATAAAGTATCGGCACCAATGACCAAGCAGCGTTTGGCCATACCAGATTTGATAAATGCTTTTGCTTGAATAACTCCTTCGACCCAGCCAGGACATCCAAAAATCAAATCATAAGCAACACAATTGGGGTTCTTTATTTTAAGTTTATGCTTTACCCTCGTGGCTAAGGAAGGTAGAATGTCAGTTTGTATGCTTCCGTATTGAATATCGCCAAAATTGTGGGCTACAATAATATAGTCTAGGGTTTCGCGGTCAAGCGATGCATCTTCAATGGCATTTTCAGCAGCTAGAAAAGCGAGGTCAGATGAGGTTTGTTTTGGTGTAGCATAACGACGTTCTTCAATTCCTGTTATGGCTTTAAACTTTTCAATAATATCTGTGTTTTCAGCACCGAAAGGATTGCCGCTATCGTCTAAAAATTTATGTGATAAAAAATCCTGGTTTCGCTCTTTATGTGAAGGAATATAGCTTCCAACACCTGTAATATAAATTCCCATATTTGATTTAAGCAGTGGTCTTGTTATGATGTTCAAATATAGAAATCTATACGGTTACAAGAAAAAAGATATGTTAATATATGTACTAAATTCAAAATTATTGGATTACTTGCTTGTCTAGGTAAATTTCAATGGGTGCACAAGTACACATAAGATTTCTGTCTCCATAGGCTTCATCAACACGTTGGACACTTGGCCAGAATTTATTTTCACGAACAAATTTTAGTGGGTATGCTGCTTCTTCTCGCGTGTATGGCAATTCCCAATTGTGTGCTGTCAATTGCGTTAATGTATGAGGTGCATTGCGCAACAAGTTGTTGGTTTGTTCTTTTGTGCTGGCTTCAATTTCGTATCTAATTGAAATAAATGCTTCACAAAAACGATCTAATTCCGCCATGTTCTCACTTTCAGTTGGTTCAATCATCATGGTGCCAGGCACAGGGAAAGATACTGTTGGGGCATGAAAGCCGTAATCAATCAATCTTTTGGCAATGTCAATAACCTCAACGCCTTTTTCTTTAAAAGAACGACAGTCAATAATAAACTCGTGTGCTGCACGATTATTGTCACCACTATACAAGACAGGGTAGTGTTTAGCAATACGTTCTTTTATATAATTTGCGTTTAATATGGCTACTTCCGTAGCTTTCTTAAGCCCTTGTGCACCTAATAAGCGTATGTAAGCGTAGGAGATGAGACAAGCTAGTGCTGAACCATAAGGCGCTGCAGAAAGAGCCGCTATTCCTTGCGCCCCACTCGTTGAAATTATGGAGTGATTAGGTAAAAAGGGTACCAAGTGTTTTGAAACACATATTGGACCTACTCCAGGACCACCCCCACCGTGTGGTATGGCAAAAGTTTTGTGGAGGTTCAAGTGGCAAACGTCTGCACCAATAATAGCAGGATTGGTTAAGCCAACCTGCGCATTCATATTTGCACCATCCATATATATTTGCCCCCCCTTACTGTGGACATAAGCAGTAATCTCCTTGATAGATGACTCATAAACACCATGGGTAGAAGGGTAAGTGATCATTAATGCGGCCAAATTATCGGCATATTCACTGGCTTTTGCCTTTAAGTCAACTAGGTCAATATTACCTTTGTCGTCAGTTTCTACAACAATCACTTGCATGCCAGCCATGACTGCTGAAGCTGGATTTGTACCATGTGCAGAAGCAGGTATAAGACATATATTGCGGTGAGCATCGCCATTGGCAAGGTGATAAGCTCTAATGACCATTAATCCTGCAAATTCACCTTGTGCCCCTGAATTGGGCTGCAAGGACGTCCCTCCAAAGCCGGTAATTTCTGTCAGATAGTCAGCCAGGTCATTCAATACGTTAGTGTATCCAGCCGCTTGATCAATGGGTGCAAAGGGATGAATGTTGTTCCAATGTGGGTCGCTTAAGGCGAACATTTCAGTAGCAGCATTGAGTTTCATGGTACACGAGCCTAGCGCAATCATGGAATGATTTAGCGCCAAATCTTTGCGCTCAAGGGATTTGATGTAACGCATCATACTGGTTTCAGAATGGTAGCTATGAAACACTTCGTTAGTTAAAAACGATGTTGTTCGCTTATGCGAAATAGGTATGCAGTCCATTTTAACTAAATTAACATCAACAGCTGTTTGCTTTGTTGCTTCCGCAACAATATCGATCAAAGTTTGGATATGATGATCTTCTGTGGCTTCATGGAAGGTGACGCATAATTCATTCTTATTGATTTTCCTAAGATTGATTCCTTTAGAGGCCGCCAATGTTACTATTTCTTCGGCAGGTCCTTCAATATGAAGTGTGTCAAAGAAAGCATTATTTTTTTGGGTTATTCCCAGTTGTAAAAGTGCCTCATTGAACTGACAAGCATAACGATGGATGCGTGTAGCGATTGACTTTAATCCATCTGGACCATGATATACAGCATACATTCCAGCCATAACCGCCAAAAGTACTTGTGCGGTGCAAATATTAGACGTGGCCCTATCTCTTTTGATATGTTGCTCACGTGTTTGTAATGCCATGCGTAATGCTCTATTACCAGACTTGTCTTGCGTAATCCCAATAATCCTACCTGGTACACTGCGTTTGTAAGCAGTTTTTGTTGCAAAAAATGCTGCGTGTGGTCCACCGTAACCTAGCGGAATGCCAAAGCGCTGACTGCTGCCTACAACAACGTCTGCACCAAAATTTCCCGGCGCTTCCAAAAGCACCAAACTCATAAGGTCTGCTGCAACCGCTACTTTTACTTCTTTTTGAGCAGCAATGTCAATAAAAGCTTTTAGGTTAGGTATATCGCCATTAGCACCCGGATACTGTACCAAAGCACCAAAGTGTTCAGATGTAGGCACAAAATCATTACAGCTGCCATAGACAATTCTTATGCCAACGGGAACTGCCCTTGTTTCTAACACAGATTTGGTCTGTGGCAATGTGTTTTCGTCTACAAAAAATAGTTTTGCATCATCTTTTTTCTGTGCTCTCGTGCGTTGACCAAAAAGGAGACTCATGGCTTCTGCTGCAGCTGTCGCTTCATCTAAAAGGGAAGCATTGGCGAGTTCCATTCCTGTGAGTCCTACAATCATGGTTTGAAAGTTAAGCAGCGCTTCCATTCGACCTTGAGCTATTTCGGCTTGATAAGGCGTGTAGGCCGTATACCAACCTGGATTTTCTAATATGTTTCTCTGAATTACACCGGGTAAAATAGCCTCGTGATATCCTAAACCAATAAAGGATGTAAACACCTTGTTTTGTTTCCCTAAGGCAGTAATGTGTTTTGAAAAACAATGCTCGCTCATCGGTTCTGGAAGAGACATAGGGGCATTGAGTCTAATAGCTTCTGGAACAGTCTGCGTAACCAGTTCCTCAAGAGATGATGCCTTGACAACTGAAAGCATTTCATCCAACTCCTTTTTGTTTGGACCTAAGTGGCGAAGTGCAAAGTTTTGCGTATCCATGAACACTAGTTTAATACTTTCTCAAAGTTAATTTTTTGATTAAAATCAAAAAAATGAAACCTAACCATTTCAGCCTAAAGTTGTTAACGATAAAAGGCTACCTTATTAACACATTTGGTAGTTTTGTAGATCTTTATGAAGCTGATCATCCTACGTTCATATGTTAAATCTAGCTTGCATGTTGCCTTGTCGTTATGGGCATTCTGTAATGTTTTAGCGCTGCAACAAGGGGTTGATTTAACTGTTTCGTTGCAATGTGCCATTTTTGGGTTTGGTTGGTTTGCATATCAATACTTCCATATTATCATTCCTCTCATAGTGCAAAAACAACATATCAGTTTATCAAAAGTTATTATTCTTTTTAGCGCAATAGCGATTGGTTTATATGGGCTTGTTATGCAGAACTCCACTGTTTGGTTGATTTTTGTTTTTGTTGGTATAATTACAGCCTTCTATGCGCTTCCATTTGGTGTCAATATTGGCTTACGTTATGTTCCCACAATAAAGGTGTTTATGGTGGCTTTGTGCTGGGCAACCCTTGCTACTTTTAATTTGTATAATTTAACCACGGTTCATTTTGCTTTGATTGCTTCAAAATCCGTGCTCTGGATATTGACAATGATAGTCCCACTAGAAATTCACGATCTCAATAGAGACGCACCAAGTTTAAAAACATTACCGCAAGTTTTAGGTGTTAGGCGTGTAAAAATGTTGTCGTATGTGTTGATTCTATCATCTGTTGTTTTGGCATTTATGACCTCTACGACATACAACCTTGCTTGGGTAGAAACAGCGATGCTTGGCGTACTTGGAATACTTATTTTTAAAGTAAAAAAAGACCAGCCCAAATACATTACCTCTTTTTTGGTTGAAGCAATTCCAGTATCGTGGTTAGGTTTAAGTTATTTGGTGCTTACTTATTGTTGATGTCCTTGGCGCTTTGATGAACCTTTTCACCTAAAGATTCTTTATAGGCAATCATGGCTTCTCTTAGGGCAGGATTTTTTACTC
>Ga0208127_1000317_pt1 | contig 24739 bp, 23 predicted proteins | sample ETNtaG_6_FD_185751 | JGI IMG/M metagenome (GOLD analysis project Ga0208127, IMG submission 185751) | Marine microbial and viral communities from oxygen minimum zone, Eastern Pacific Ocean - ETNP201306SV45 (SPAdes) (version 2) | ecosystem: Environmental > Aquatic > Marine > Oceanic ... | reverse complement strand
AGCGGACGACTTATGCTGAGTTGCTCGAGAGGGTGTCGTTGTACGCTGGATACTGGCGAGGCAATGGAGTGGCCCCTGGCGATCGCGTGTTGTTGTGCTTGAATACGACTTGGGAATTCGTCTTCGCGTGGCTAGGAGCGATTTGCATGGGCGCTCGGCCGGCAGCTATCGCTCCGGCTGTGGGAGGGCTGAAGGGCTCGTCGCACTTTTCGGATCGATTGGATAAGTTTCGCTCGGTCATCGGGGCTAGTCGACTGCTCATATCCGAGCGCATGGCCCAGGACTTGCGCGAAGCCGAGCCCGAGGGTTTGGGTTTGATTTCGCTCACCTTGCCGGAGCTGCAATCGAAAAGCGATTCCGATACCAGCCTGATTCAGGCGGACGCGGACGATCTGGCGTTTTTGCAGTTCACGAGCGGCAGCACGGGCATGCCTCGGGCGGTTCAGATCCATCATGGTATGGCAATGCACAACGCCTTCGCGATCAATGAGGGAATCGGCTATCGATACGAGCGTCCTGCTGACGAATGGGTGGAGGTTCACAACTCTTGGCTGCCCATGCATCACGACATGGGACTCATCGGTTGCCTTCTGCTGGCCATTGCTAATGGAATCGAGCTGAGCTTGATGAATCCGTCGACCTTCTTGGCTCGACCTCTGCGTTACTTGGAAGCGGCTCATGGGCAGCGAGCGTTGCTATCGGGGCCGAATTTCGGTTATCAGTTTTGCGTGGATCGCTTGAACCCGGATGAATTGAAGGGGCTCGATCTGTCGAAGGTCGGCGTAGCGATGACGGGGTCGGAGATGATTCGTCCCGAGACGATGGAGGCTTTCTGCGAGCTCGTGGCGGGAACGGGATTTACGCCTGACAAGATCATGCCTTGCTACGGCATGGCCGAAGCGACTTTGGCGGTTACCTTCGATGGGAAGGGCGAGGGCGTCCGCACGGCAAAGGTACCAGCGGTGTCCGACTACGTAACGGAAAGCCAAGAGGTCGTTTGCGTGGGCGTGGCAGTGCCGGATACGGAGGTTGCCATTGTCGATGCGAGTGGACGGACGCTTGCCGAAAATGAATTGGGGGAAATCCAGGTCAAGGGTCCCGCAGTATTCAAGGGCTATTTCGAGAACGAAGAGGCGACTCGATCGTCGATGCGCGACGAATGGTTGCGGACGGGAGATTTGGGATTCATTTTGGATGGGGAGCTCTATATCGCGGGTCGGTCGAAGGAGATCCTGGTAATTCGAGGGGACAATGTCATGCCGCACGAAATCGAATGGCTGGCGGAAGAAGCTCGTGGAGACAGCCAGGGAGCGGAGCGCGTTGCCGCGTTTTCGATAGCCAAGGAAAACTCGGGGGAGGAGATCGCTTTGGTTGTGGAAACCCATTTGACGGAGTCGGAGGACCTGCAGCGTTTGGATCACGCGATTCGCAGCCGTATCGGTCGAGGGATGTCGTTGCCGGTAACGGATTTGGCCTTTGTGCGTCGAGGGCGGATTCCGCGCACTTCGAGCGGGAAGATACAGCGCGGCAAGATGAAGCAGGAATATTTGGAGGGAAGCGTCGAAAGACTGGACCTCGAGTAGCGAATCGATAGACACAGATTTTCCATCTAGTCATGAGCGAAAAGAACGAAGCGGTATTGGACGTAATAAGCAAACTGGCCAAGGTGTCGGCGGACACGCTGAAGCCTGAAACCGAATTGGTGGCGGACTTGGGTATCGATTCCCCCAAAGCCTTGCAATTGCTGGTAGAGCTCGAGGAGGCCCTCGACATCGAAATCACTGACGAGGAAGCGGCGAAGTTGGAGTCGGTTGGCGATATTCTGGAAATGTACGCTTCCAAATAGGTCGTCTGAAGGCGACTGATCGATTTCATCTTTATCCCCCGAAATGGCTGTGGAGACGCCGGCGAAAGAATCGCTTCGAGCGAGAGTGTACGCGTCCTTGCTGCAACTGGTTATGGGGGCGCTTAGTCTGACCTATCGAATCGAGTCGTTCGAAGGGGAGGAACGATGGAAGCGTCTTCAGGTCGAAACTTCGCCCGCAATACTAGCGGCTTGGCACAACCGCATTTTCTATCTGGCGATGCTGATAAAGTCGCAGTTGCTGAACCGCGGATTCAAGATGGCGATTATGTCGAGTCTTTCAGACGATGGCGAGATCGGGGCTGCCATGGGCAGGCGGGCTGGATTGCGGGTCGTTCGCGGGTCCCCGACGCGTGGCGGTACAGCCGGATTCAGGCGCTTCTTTCGCATCATGAAATCGGAAGGTTGTTCGGTACTGATTTTGCCGGACGGATCCAAGGGGCCTAAGTACCAGGCGAAGATGGGCGTAATCGTCCTGGCCCAATTGTCGGGCAATCCAGTGATCCCCATTTCGTTTTCAGCCGATCGCTGTTGGAGAGCGGGCTCGTGGGATCGATTGATTATTCCCAAGCCATTCGCCCGCATACGCATCGCGCTCGGAGACGAGATTCGAGTGGATCGCGAGGCATCCGCGGATGAACTTGAATACTGCCGCCAATCGGTAGAGACATCTTTGATGGAGTTGAACGAACGTGTGAAACCATCTGGCGTGGAGGCGGAAAAGTAGTCCCATGCGTTTTCGACCGTGCATAGATCTAAAGGAAGGAAAAGTCGTTCAAATCGTCGGTGGAAGCCTCGATGCCGCGAATGAAAGCGCTCGAACCAATTTCCAATCGGAACGTCCGTCGGATTTCTATGCGAATCTTTACCGAAGCGATGGACTGTCAGGCGGGCACGTAATCGCTTTGGGGCCGGGCAATGAAGAGTCGGCCTTTGCGGCCTTGGCGGCCTATCCAGGAGGATTGCAATACGGGGGAGGCGTGAACTTGGAAAACGCTGTTTCGTTTTTGGAGGCCGGCGCGAGCCACGTGATCGTGACCTCGTTCGTGTTTCGCGAAGGAGCCATCGATCTCGATAGGCTCCAAGCGCTCGAAAAGCTTGTTGGCCGCGAACGGCTTGTGCTGGATCTCAGCTGTCGAAAGCGGGATGGCGCCTATTGGGTGGTTACCGATCGATGGACGCGCTTTACAGGTCTTGAGGTAACGCCTGCTTCTCTAGAATCGCTATCCGAATATTGCGATGAATTGCTCGTTCATGGGGTGGACGTAGAGGGGAAAATGGCTGGGATGGATTTGGAGCTCGTGTCGTTGATGGGCGAAGCAAGCCCGATTCCGGCAACTTATGCAGGGGGCGCTCGCCGCTTGGATGACTTGGATGAAGTTTATCGCATAGGAAAAGGGCGGGTGGATCTCACGATCGGCAGCGCCTTGGATATTTTCGGAGGCGATGTACCCTATGGGAAGGTGGCGGCCTGGAAACCGGGCGGATAAGGCCCTGATAGTAGGCATTTTCGGAAAAAAGTCATTAAAATGGGATGAGGAGTTGCTAATTGATGAATTTTCAGACCTTATCCGAGGTTTTTGAACTTTTCGCTCAGGCAACAGACTCATCAAGCATTGACCTATGCTCATTAAAAATTGGGGAACTTTCGCAACCATTGGTGGCTATCACGTTTTGCTCTTGGCATTGCTGCCATTCGCTTGGGGCGATTTCAATACGGCGACTTGGATCTTGTATCTGATTACTTTCGCGCTCTCTGGATTCGCTATTACGGCTGCTCATCACCGGCTCTTCGCCCACAAAACCTACGACGCGAGTCCGGTATACGAGTGGTTTTGGCTCTTTATGTCGGCTTTGGCGGGGCAGATGTCGGCATTGAGCTGGTCCAATGACCATCGAATCCATCACAGCCACGTGGATACGGATAAGGACCCTTACAACATCAATCGCGGGTTTTGGTACGCTCATATCGGTTGGCTGTTCGTAAGCGACTCGATTCCGATTCAGAAACGCATCGTTTCGGATCTGATGAAGAATCCTCGCGTCATGTTTCAGCACAACTACTACAAGTGGATTTTCCTGGGCGTTAATGGCGCGGTATTCGCAATCGGTTGCCTGTTCATGAGCCCCTTGGCGTCATTTGTGGGCTGCGTCCTCTTGCGAATCTTCACGATTCATCATTGCACTTGGTTCATCAATTCGGCGGCTCACGTATGGGGTTCGCGCACGTATTCCAAAGAGCAGACGGCAGCAGACAATGCGTTGCTAGCTCTGGTGACTTTTGGCGAAGGGTATCACAATTATCATCACACGATCGCCAACGATTACCGAAATGGCGTCCGCTGGTACCACTTCGATCCCACCAAATGGTTGATTTGGACGGCTTCCAAGATTGGACTAGCCAGCAATTTGCGCTGGTATAACAATCTTCGTATCCAGCAAACCTTGGTCAAGAACGACAAGCGCATGCTTCTCGAGCGTATCCGTAACGAAATCGATGAGACCGCTCAAGAATGGCGACACAAGTTGGAGGACCTTTCCAAGGCATACGAAAGCAAATCCGCCGAGTTGGCGAAAGCCTACAAGGAATTGAAAGTAGCGACGGAAGAGCGGCGTCAAGCTCTCTTAATTGAGATCAAGCAGCTGCAGAAAGAACTCAAGGCTGCCTGGAATAACTGGGTATCGCTTGCCGAGAGAATGGAGAAGCAGTACTCGCTGAACCCGATGAAGGCGTAAACGGTTCTGAGTCTAGAATCTTTTTAAGGGAGGATCGATGCGATCCTCCTTTTTCGTATCCAGTGAGGCTCGGTTCATGCCTAAGCCTTCGGCCTTGAAGCTGGCAGGGCAGGAGGGATTGACTCGCCTTGCGGCTCGGGACTTCGTCCCAATGCGTTGCATTGCCGCTTCGCCTTGCTGCGCAAACCCCCTTCGCGGGTTCTTCGTTCCTCTTAAGGATGACTGCTGTGTAAAAGGAAATTTATCCCCCAATATATGCATACGGCCTTGAAGCTGGCAGGGCAGGAGGGACTCGAACCCCCGACCACCGGATTAGAAATCCGGTGCTCTATCCAGCTGAGCTACTGCCCCAAACAGTTCATAAACAATTACTTAAGACTTATTCGTTGCATTCTAAAATTGGCATTAGTAACCTGTTTTTGTCACCTTCTCCAAAATTGCAACCTCTGTGTCCATCGATTGATGAAGAAAGTCGCTGAATGTCTGTATTTGAATGAGTCATCAGGAACGTATTACGCCCTCGTAAAAAGGAGCGGGAAGCAAATAAGGCGGTCTTTGAAAACTCAAGACCGAAAGTTGGCGGAAAGGAGATTGGCTGACTTCCGAAGGGAAGTGGGGAATCTGAGTACGAGAATGGAGGATCGCAGGTTGCGTTTTGAGGCTCTGGCAAATCGTTGGCTCAAGATCGCAAATGCAGGACTGAAGCAATCCAGCGCGAGCAGAAACGATCTTTGCGTCAAAAATCTCGAGCGTACTTTTGGCGGACTGGAAGTATCGAGAATTGGAAGACAGCAATGCGAGGATTGGCTCACAGCTCGCCGAAGCAAGGTGAGCGCTCGAACAACCAATTATGATTTGCAGGTTCTCAAGCGAATCTTCGTGTATGGGCTCGAGAACGGAATTCTACTATTGGATCCTACTAGCTCGATCAAGCCGCTCAAGGAGACTCCAAAGCGACCTTTGGTGCCAACTTTGGAACAGTTTGATTTGCTCATCGCTACTTTGAGCCAGATGGCCCAACGAGATTCCAGAGTGTTTCGAGCCCTCCATCTGATTCAGTTGCTAGCTTATTCTGGAATGCGAAAGGGAGAGGCTACTAGTATCGTTTGGGGTGATATTGATCTTGCGAAGAATGTATTTGCGGTGACCGGTGGAGAATCCGGAACTAAGAATCGCAGGGTAAGAATAGTGCCTCTGTTTCCCAGATTGTCTCACTTCCTCGATGAGTTGAGAGGAGCGATTGAGATGGATGATGGTACGTCGGGTAGCGTGAAAGAGAAACAATCAAAATTGGCCGCTTTCATAGCTGAGAATCCTCGGCTGAAAATCGCCCAGATCAATTCTGCTAGGAAAGCGTTGAGCTCTGCTACGGTTAAGGCGGGTCTGCCCCATTTCGACCATCATTGCATGAGGCACTTCTTTATAAGCAATGCCATTGAGAAGGGTATAGATTTCAAAACCATTGGGTCCTGGGTTGGGCACCAAGATGGTGGCCTGCTGGTGGCCAAAACCTACGGTCATTTAAGGGATACGCATTCTCACGAAATGGCTAAGCGAATGTCTTGAGTGCGCATTTGAAATTGGTATCGAAAGCCGAAATTGCGCTGTAGTCGTAATCGTATCGACTGGATTGGGCTTGGCTCGAAATTACGTCCCTTTGGGCCGTCTCAATTCGATTTTACTTCGATCTGGATCGAGTGAACCATCCTTTCATCGGTTTCCGGTCGTAAGGATTCCGACCCATATCTTCTCTTATCGGTCGTAGTCGAAATTTTAGCGGCTGAGATCGAAATTTAATCGACTTAAACCGAAAAAATAGCGTCTCATGTCGACTCTGTTACCCGGTCCGATGGAGTTTTTGGGTCTCCAAACGACGCAATGAAGGAAAAGCTGGAATTACCGAAGGATCCATTCGTCAAACGACTCTGTGTAGAGTCGGGATTTGCAATAGGGGAAATTGTGGGAGCAACATCCGATGAGATATGCGATATATTCGGGGTTAGCGAACCACCGACCCCATGGAGAATTCAAGTGATGAAAAACTTAATTTCTAAGCCGACAAAAAAAGCCTTCGGCGAATTGCTCGCCGATAACGATACGGTTTACGAGAAAGGACTTCAAAGCGGGTTGGTTGATAGGTTCAAGAGATTGGCTAGGCTGGAGAAAGAATTAGAGGAGTATAGCGACGATGAATCTTTCTTTTCCAGCTGGATAGAGGCGATAGAAAGCTCACTAGGATTTTCGGGAGATACGAGCGAGCTACCTATTGAGGATGCCGAATCGCTTCTCAATGGTGTTTCAAAGGGCATCCAATCATTTGACGCTGACAACGCATTGGCCTACACCGATGCTCGGTTGGTCTATACGATGCTTTTGAGAAATGCGGATGAGATCGAGAAAATGGATACGGTCGAGCAGATGTACAAATCTATCAAAAATAGGCTAGGTTCGAAGTTGCCTCATGAGCTCGATTCCTTTCGAAAGATCTGCACTCGAATAGGTTTGGTCGGTCGAAAAACAGCAAAAGGAAATATGTCAATGGACAGAAGGTAGAGCCTGCTGTCCAGTGACAAGTATACGCTCACCAGATAGAGTGGGGGCGTATGAACAAAAGAAATAGTACAAAAGAAGGTCTAGGCGGGTTCAGGCTTGCCTTGACGAGAGTAGAAGCAGCCCAAGCGCTCGGAGTGAAGCCAGTTACGGTGGATCGACTTACGAAGCGAGGCCTGCTCGTACCATCTAGAGCGACTCGTAGGCCGCTCTATCCCGTATCTGAGATCGAAAGGTTTCTTCAAGATACGGCATCAATCAGTTCGTAGGGAAAGTGGAGTTGATTCAAGACGCTTGAGGAAGGTCGATCGATATGAAACTCGAACTGCAAAGTAATACTCATGAGTAATCCGCTAGAGAATATGGATTCAAGTGGCGATTCGGATTCATCCATGAGCGAGGGGAAAGCGATCTACCCTCCTTGTGCGATAATCGATCAATACATGAAGATCGCGAGAGCTAGCTGCGAAAGTGAGGATAACCTGCTGCTCGGAGCTCTTTTGCCAGTGTGCGGAGGAGTTCTGGGCAGAAGGGTCTGGTTTGAATTCGGTACGCGACTGTACCCAAATATTTACACAATGTTGGCAGCGAAAGCCGGTTTCCGTAAGTCCACTTGCGTTCGGATGGTCAGCAAGATTGCGTCTAGAATATTGTCTAAAGACCGCTTCCTTTCGAGCCAGGCTAGCGAGGAAGCTCTTTTCTGTGAATATGACGACAAGAATGGTGGTTGCTGCGATAAGATTTTAATAGAGGATGAGGGTAATACCATTATCGCGAATTGGTCCAATTCCCAATATGGGAAGGTGGTTTCCAAACGATTTCTAAGTCTCTACGACTGCGGTTGTTGGAGACAGTCGTTTAAGCAAAATTTGAAGGAGGGGGACTCGGTAATCCGAGAAATCGAGGAGACATCGACCTCTGTACTGATCGCGGCTACTCTAGGTGTTGCGGGTTTCCGAGAGTTGGAATCGAAGGATGGATTGCAAAGACGATTCTTAACCTACTTGAGCGAGCGATTGGCTCGAACGCTGTATTTCCCATTATCAGTTAGCGGGAGAGAATTCGAAGATCTCTGCATGAATCTATCGACTCTCGATCGTTTGTCTGGCCGGTTGAAACTGAGTGAAGAAGCTCTTGGGCGCTGGGTTTCTATTCAAGATCGAAACCGTTCTGAGATACAAGATTGTAACCTTGATCAATCGAGTGACTCAGAAATGAGAGGGAGCGCTCTCGCTACCGAGCCAACGCACACGCTCAAGGTCGCAACGATATTCGCATGCTTACGTCGGATTCCCTTCGTTTCCGCAAATTCCGCAGCACCTACAATCGATCATCTCGATCTTCATCATGCAAATATGCATGTTAGGCAATGTATTCGAGATTCAATGGCGCTTGAGAGTGTCTCAGAGAGGAGTGCGATACGCGAAGATGCAGAAAGAGTATACGCGATAATTCAGGCTGACTGTATCCATTCGGAGTGCTTTCATGACGAGAACGGCAAATATATTAGAAGAAGTAAAACCCAGCTTACATCGAAGTTCGCGAATGATCCGAGACGAGGTGGGATTACTACAGACCGGCTTTATTACAAGATAGTACCTGAGCTGATTAGACAGGGCAGGTGTATTGAGCTTGAGCAGACGGGGAGAAGCAGAATTTATGGGTTCCCAGTAGAGGAGTAGATTCTCTTAGGGCCTGCGGAATTTGCGGAAATGAAGCGAATCGCGATTTGATCGGCGCTTGGTGGTTTCAAAAATCCAGCGGACTTTGGGGCTTCTTTTGTAGATGTATCGGCACCGTGTGGGTGTAAATCATAGTAGTTTTTACGTCGTTGTGGCCGAGTAGTTGTTGGATAGTCCTGATGTCGAAGTGATTTTGCAGAAGGTGGCTTGCGTAGCTGTGACGAAAGGTATGAGCGGTAACGCGTTTCGTGACCGAAGCCTCGCGCGCGGCCTTTCTGATCTCGGCTCCGACTTTGCTTTCATGGGCATGGTATCGCCGCTTTTCACCGTTCGTTGGCACAAGCGTCAGTTTGGGTGCGGGGAATAGCCATTGCCAGGGTAGTTCTTTCGCCGCGTGCTTGAATTTGCGGGTCATAGCGTTTGGCATGAAGACGCCATTGAACCCACTTTCGAGGTCCTGGCCTAGGAGCCATTTCACTCGTCTGACCTGATTTTCGAGTTCTGGAATGAGCGTTTTTGGAAGTGGTACCGTCCGATCCTTTTTCCCTTTTCCGTCGTGAATCGTTAAGATTGCGTCGTCGAAATTTAGGCAATTTATTCTTACATTGACGGATTCGAAGAGCCTAAGTCCGCAGCCATACATCAGCTTAATCAGTAGATCGAAAGGGTGCTTCAATTGATCGAAAATCAAGTCGACTTCTCTACGCGATAAGACGACAGGAATGTACTTTGAACGTTTGGCGCGAATCACTCCGTCGAATCCCTCGAACTCTCGCTTCCAAACGTGCCTAAAGACGTAGAGAAGGGCATTGAAAGCCTGATTCTGGGTCGAGGAGGCCACTTTCTCGATTGAAGCCAAATAGGTGAAAAACTCAGCTGCGTCCTTCGCTGTCACGGAATCGGGATCTTTGTATCCGAGATGCTTTCCGAATTTCTTTAGCCAGAGCGAATAGGTTCTCAGAGTCTTCTTTGAGTACTGCATCGTTTCGATGCGCCTTTTCAGTCGTTCGAGGACATCTTCCCAAGCTGATTCAAAAGTTTCAGAGGAGGGATTTGAACCCGGCTTATCGGGCTTTCGCGTGATATCAAAATAAAGCGAGATAGCCCTGGCTGCTTGATCTTGCTGGAAAAGGCTGCCTCCTCTCTCAGACAAATAGGACACGTATGCGGACTGCGAATCTACGCAGCACCTCACTAAGTCATTCTGATCACAGTAGTCTAGGTAGTAGCGAAGCCACTTAAGGTAGTGGGGCTTGTGTGTTGATGGTACGGAATTTCTTTCTAGGGCGATCAGAAATTCCCGTTTAACAGCAGGAGGAATTTCGAGCATTGGACTCTGGGGTGATATCACATTTTCGTATATCACCCCAAATCGGGGTGATATCGCATTAGAAATACCTAGAAAATCAGTGTAATTACTGATTGCAAGTCGGATAAACACTGATTATCCAGAGTGATAACAGAAAATGTTAGAATAACTTGTTGGAAAAAACTAAATCATGGAAATAGCGATGGTCGCTGTAGATAGCTTTCCCATTCAATATATGGGGGTATGGTTGATCATTTTTTCGGCATTGATCCTCGGGCTTCAATTGTTTGTATTTTTTAGAGATTTAAGAGCAAAAGACCAAAGATTGAATACGGTAATACTGCTACTTTCTCTTTTCCTGATTGGAGCATGCTTGATCCGGATTTCCACCTGGATGTTCATCCACTACAGAACATCTTATTACGTCTTAGAAGGGGAATTTCCAATCTACTACCCTACGTTAGCTTCAATATGGGCGACTATTGGTTATGGTGTGGGATTCGCATTGGTAGGACCCTTGCTAGTTATTATCAGAATATATTCCAACAAGGCAGGCGAGGCAATCGGTACTCGTCGCTCTGCTCCTCATACCGATTCCTCCCTTTAGCGTTCGAAGAGAGTACAAAAAGCACACAAATACGTTGACAAACGGCACACGACGATAATTATCGTGCGGTGTTTGATGGGTCGGACGAGAAAGATGCCAGACTCAGAAAAGAACGAGGAATCGGCTTTCAAGAGATTGTCTTCCAGATCGAGCGAGGGGACCTGCTTCTTGTAGGACCCCACCCAAATGGCAAGAAATACCCGAATCAGAAGATCATGTATGTCCGCGTCGAAGATTACGTCTACATGGTGCCATTCGTCGAATCTGAAGGTAGGCGTTTTCTCAAGACGATTATCCCAAGCAGAAAAGCGACAAAACGATTTTTGGAGGATTGAAGATGAAATTTGACGAATACGAAAGAGAGCTTCTCGAAAGTGAGGATGAATTCCTCAGCACTGCAAAAAAACCCAGCAAGCGGGAGATGCAGAAATTGCGGGAAGCGGCAAAGGCCACTTTGAACAAAGATAAGCGAATAAACATCAGGATCTCGTCCAGAGACTTAGGATCGCTTCAGAGACGCGCAGTTCGCTACGGCATGCCGTACCAGACGCTCATCGCGAGCGTACTGCATCGATACATCACAGGAGACCTCGCGGAAAAATCGTTCGAACCAGTCGAGCTAGGCAATTCCGAATAGCCTCAGGAGGCTACTCTCTATGCCTCCTCTTCGCGTTAGTCGAATAATAATTGAACCAACAAACTTTCATAGCGATCCTCTCGGTCTACACCGCGTATATCCTTATCCAGGTAACTCTGCCATGGCGAGATCCTTCACTAACTAGGAAAGAAGACAATGCAGAGACACTCAACAGAGTTAGATCACTCTCAACAACAAGAAGGCGTGTAGCTTTAACATTAACTGCGATTATCTTTGTATTGGCCTCGGTTGGCTTGATTGGAATGTTTTCGCTTTGGTCGAGTGCAAGATGGTTTTATCTAGTTGCGATACTATTGAAAATATTCGGTCAGATCGCGTGGCCAATTAACGTTAAAACAACTCATAGCGCTGTAATCAGGAATGAAGTAGAATTACTTTCGGATGGAGCAATACTTGTACTCGTCTTCTACAGTCCAGCAGCTCGATTGTTTGAATCATGAAAGATCAAAAATGACTAACCATTCTATGGATACAATACGCTACAGTCGCTCCGCTTCTTTCACTCTTGTATCATAGAGACGTTATACATAAGAGAGATTTGATGAACAAAGTGGTTGAAAAATACAAAGATTTGCTAATTCAAAAAAGGCAATTGATAAGATTAGAACCCCAGTCGATGATTTTTTAATTGAGGAGATCAAAATGATAAAAGAAGAATATATGCAATTGTGTTTAGCCCGCCAATTTGGAGGAATAAACCTAATAGCGTTTACACAATCGTTGGCAGTAATATAAACTAAAAAGGAAATTTAAGATGCAAAAGAGAATACTTCATTTACCCTTAACAATTCTAATTGTCTCAATATGTCTTTTATCAGGTTGTTCAGGTAACAAGAAATTACCTGATAATTATTGGGATAGCCCAGTGCCTAGTATAAAGCAAACTCAGAGAAAGATACCATTTGGAGATTTAAGAAACTACCAATATTGTGAGGTCATACCGACTTTTAGGAAAGGAGATAGTCTTATTACCGAAGTGTATAACACAATACTTTGCAATAAATGTCCAGAAAACAAATGGTATCAATTAACAGAGGACGAATTGAAATCAAAACTTGGAGCGGAAAGTGTAAAATTAAATGGACCAAGACATTGGGTTATTAATAAAGCTAAAGGTACGGGGAATGTTCAATACGACAAAATTGCGAGTTTTGGAGATATACAAATGAGATTAGCGGCACAGATTGATGGGGAAATAGAGGAAAGTACATATACAGAGATTACAGTAAAGCGTTGGACAACTTGGATTTATAAAAAAGGCAATGAAGTGTATAAATTGGTAAATCCAAAAGGGGAGGAATATATTATGCAGTCGTATAGTAGGATTATTGATAAAGAACAAAGTATAGATGATTTATCTCAACTAAGTTTAAAATTAAGTTTGCCAAAAGGTTGGTCGTTTAAAACCGAAATACTTGAAAAAGAGTTTAGACTTATTTCTGAAGGACAAGCTTTTGTAGTAGTTGATAGTTTAAGAAATACTTATCAGAAAATTGTAAATCAAAAATAACTACTGCCAAAAAGGTGTATATGCCATACCCTTCGGGATACGGTACATACACAGACCGTTGGAAGAGTATATGAATTTAGAAAACGTTATCCACAAAATTGCTTCTGTCGCGATCTCTATTCATTTGCTCTTTTTCTAGGGATTACCGAAGCGACAAAGGAAGGGCCATTTCATTCGATTCCTTTCTTCTTAGGAATGGCCTTTTGGGCGTTTCTCGCGTGGAAAGTGATTACAAAAATGAACCGATGGGCCCTCGGGATGGGCCTTTTTGGATAATTGGTTATCTGCATCCAATCATACCTGTATTTCCTAGGAAATAGATCCTTAATTCAGAATACAGAATATGAGGGACTAGTTCATCGTGCGTATATCGGAATCGGAATATTGATCATATTCACTGTATCCTGCCTTCTGAATAGCTGGACGCGATTTAGTGCGGCATCCAAAAGAATAAGGAATAAGAAGGAGGTTCCAACCAATTAGTGGATACAATGAGCATGGCTGGTGACATCCTCATTTATCACTAGGACGTTCAGCCCGGAGCGTGGCACGACTTATTGGTTCACGTAGATAGCGATCAGCTCACAGTGGTTATCAACGACCGCAAAGTCGGCAACTTCCGTTCCCAAGGCTTCGCTCACCCGACCAAAGGCTTGCTCCGTCTTCTGGTACCCGGGCACGCCTACATCGACGACATCAAGATCTGGCGGAAACGCTAAGGTAGGGACGACCGGCTCGGTCGTCCGTCTAACGTAAACACGCTCGGATGACTGAGCCAGTCATCCCTACCCTAACCCTACACGGCATCCCGCTCAGCGGGATCGCCCTACCTACGAATTTGTATACTCCATGCGTGTGACATGCGCATCGACTATCTTCTTTCTAGTAGGAGCCTGCTTGCAGGCGATTCACAAGATTCGATCGCTTGCAAGCAAGCTCCTACATTCACAAGCGCGCGGTTCTAGAATCAGCGCCTTAGATAGGGACGACCGGCTCGGTCGTCCGTCTAACGCAAACACGCTCGGATGACTGAGCCAGTCATCCGTACCCGATCTACTCTTACGGCAACGTCGGTCGCAGCTCTTTCCCGTCCTCATCGTTTGGATACTGAGCATTCTGCTTCTCTAGCTCGCGTATCATCAAGCGCATCATTCGCTTCAATTGCTCCGGATTCGAGCTGGCCAAGTCATTCTGCTCGTAGGGATCGCGAGCTAGATTGAACAGCTGGTAGCGAGCCCCGCCTGACTGAATAAGCTTTCCCTTCGTTTCTACGTTCGGATGGCTGTGATAGATCGCCTTCCAGTCGCCATTTCGGTAAACGGTGAAATAGTTGCTGCGATGCGTGCCATGCGGGTAATGCATCAAGAACGTCTCAGCGTAGCTCGAGTCCGATTTCCCCTTGATCAAAGTCGAAATATCGACGCCATCGAATACGTGCTTGCGCGGACGCTTGCCGCCAGCGACATCCAAAACCGTTGGGAAAATATCGTACACTGCAGCCAGCTGCGACTGTATTCGCCCCGCGGGGATAGGCAGTTTCTTCTGGAAGGCATTGTCTGAATTCGGCGAGGCCCAAGCAGCGATAAAGGGCACGCGCATGCCGCCCTCGTAGTGAGCTCCCTTTTTACCGCGTAGCGGCGCCGCGCAAGCCACTTCATGCTGATGCCCCAAGGGAGCGTCCGAACCATTGTCGCCCAAAAAGATGACCAGCGTATTTTCCGCGATGCCCAAAGCCTCGAATTGGTCGAGCATGTCGTCCAAGGATTTATCCATCCCTTCTATCAATGTGGCGAAGGCCTTCGCATTGGTCGGCTTATCCGAGTCTTCGTAATGGGCCGCGAAACGGGGATCCGATTCAAAAGGGCTATGCACTGCGTAATGCGAAAAGTAGAGATAGAACGGCTGCTCGCTCTCGACTGCTTCAGCCACCACCTTCTTCGCTTCGATCGTCAGGGCCTCGCTAAGATGAGTCTCTGTACCGTGATACTTATCGAGGTGCGGCACTGCGCTGCGCTCGGCCTTCGTGCCCTTGCCATAGTTCTTCTCTCCGTAGTAGCTGCCTGGAGCGCCGAATGAAGCGCCGCCTATGTTCACATCGAACCCGAGATTAAGCGGCTCCGCTCCATCGGTTTCCTCCGGGCCGAAGTGAGCCTTGCCCACGTGGATTGTCCGATAACCGCTCTTGCGCAACTCGCCCGGCAAGGTGACGTCTCCTTTCTTGAGCCCCTCCCAGCGCCAGTCCTGCGGCCCTAATGGCCCTGCGTTATTGCCCCACGGATTGATCCAATTCGTAGCGTGATGCCGCGATGCGTTCTGGCCCGTCATGATCGAAATGCGCGTCGGCGAGCAAACGCTCATCGCATAGAAATTATTGAAACGAATGCCCTGACTCGCGAGCCGCTCCATCCCGGGCGTCCGGTACCAGTCATTAAGCGGATGGCGAACCGGTTCGCCTTTGTCGTTCGTCAAGAACGGAACAGACGTATCCATAACGCCCATATCATCGACTAGAAAGACCATAATATTGGGCCGGTCCGGCGTAGCCGCTGCGACATTCCAGCTAGCGACATTGGAAACCAAGAAAAGAGCAAGTAGAGGCAGAAGTTTCTTCATTCGCTATACGGTCTAGCAACCGAGTCCACAAAAGCAACCCGAGACTGCAGTATGTAGGGACAACCGCCTTCTGGGCGTAGCCTTGGCGCAGATTGGGCTCGGTCGTCCGAAGGCCGTTACATGAGTGGATGACTGACCCTGCCTCCGAAATCATGGCGAAGCGGGAGCTAGTCATCCCTACTTGCGTAACAACGTAGAGGTCCACATCCAAGCGACTACCGAAGTCACTACGGCTTGTGCTTCGAGTTCTCCACAAGGGCTGGGGTTAAGCTGAAACGTAAACAGGGGATCTCGGCTCCTATTATGAAGCGATTCGTGACATTAAACACTCGAAATGTTTCCGATGTTTAAAGTCTTTGATGAGGTTATAACATTAACACCCGCCCAGGCGTTTGGGTACTTTCACTTAAGTACTCCATGCACTTATACACTCTTTGCTATTACCCCATTTTTGACGCGTAAACCCTACTGATCGGTAAGAATAATGAAAATTCTACACTCACTGCTATCCCTTGTCATTGGCTACTTGGCAGCAGTCGTCTTTTTTAGTATTTTCTCGATCTCTTGGGGCGGCGTTTTGTTCACACACGACTATTGGGTCGTCTTAATTTGGATAGCGATATTCGGTTTTAGCATCGGAAGTGTCGTTACTATTCCGAGCGCTTTCATCTTTAAAAAAGGAAGTGTTTTTTGGCGATCTTTCCTGGGAGTTCCATTCGGTAGCATTTGTGCATTTTTATCGATGTATTTCAGCTATCGCCCATTAGCGATACAACTCGCCTATAGCGGTCAAGCAATCATCATGGGAGGCATCACGTTCTTAGTGATGTCGCTACTCTATCGAAAGGCACCGATCCAGTCGGAGCTATCAACTCCGTTATGCACTCCGAGCTCCACTACGTGACAGTCCTTCACGTTATGTTTCTTTGAGATGATTCGTGAAATCAAACATTAGCAACTACAAGCTTCAGTTGGCAAAAGATGCAGAGACAAAGCTGCCTCATTTACTGGTCAACTATACGTCTGGTGACTTACCCTCCCTCGGAGAGCTGTGTAATTCGATTAACGTGCTTGCCGAGTTTTATAAAGAGAATCCTGAGAGCGATATTGCGAAACGTGTACCCAGGCTTACGGGATATATTAATGGCAAGTTCAGGGAATGCACGGTTCTGGTGTTAAAGAAAGACAACCAGTATTTCGGTTATTCAGCTAGTGAAGTTACAAAATTTATCCGCGGGGAAACGCTCCATGGGGCAAGCGACAATAGAGATCAAAAAAGAAAGACATTGCATGATTACGTTTTTGAAAAAGACAACAACATTGAATGCGAATTTCAGATTAGTTGGAATTGGATAGTTGGGCCAAATTTGAGAGCAAGTTCGGGCAACCTTGATACAGGTGGTGCTTTTTTTCATTCTGTAGTTCTTAACGGCAACAAACGAGAAGTCAGTCAAATAGAATCAACAATTCTCGCGATTGCCTACGAATTTTGGCAGGCAAACACAAATCAAGAACCAAAAGAAAGCACAAAGTGTTTTGTGAAGTTTAATCCACAATGGTACTCAGGTGTTTGGGGCAATAAAGTAGCAGACCAAGTAAGTAAGAGCCTTATTGATTTCCACAAAATCACACCGCCGGAACATGATAACGAAACATAACAAGCGCATGCAGAGCGATCTCCAAAAGGCTACGCCTTTTGTCGGCGCCTGATGCGAGGCGTTACATGGCTAGCGGTATTCGAGGGGATGGAACACCGGATGTATATTCCGTTTTCAATTGTAAAAACGCCTTTTTAGGTGGTACTCAAGGGCTGTGATGGGGAAAGAATCGATGGAAACCAACGTGTTCAGTTCGATGATTTCCCTACGCTCGAAAATTCGAAAATTGACTGATTTTTGTCACCTTGAGTGTAACCCAAATCGAAAATTCGGGACTTTTTGGGATTTTTCGAGATGACGACGATTTTGGGTTAAGCTCTTAAGGGACAAACTCTAGAAGCCAAAAGACAATTTGGGCGAAAATGGGCAAAATCGGCCATTTCAGATTAGAAATCCGATGCTCTATCCAGCTGAGCTACTGCCCCATAGTTCGCTCATTGCGAAAGAGCGGGCACGAAATACGAGGGCGTTCGAAAACTCAAGCGCTAATTGGACGTCCAAGGAAAGGTCGATCCAAGCGATTTAGTTGGCTCCCACCGCGACCTCGGGAGAGGTCATGGCCAGAACCCGTTGCGTCGTTTTGATGTAATCCTCGGCAACGGTCATGGATGCTTCGCGCTTGCTCATGAGTACCATGGGCAGGCCTTGCATCACCGCGCGTCCAACGGTCACCGAATGACGGATATACTCGGGGAATATGCAGGTCGTTTCGGGAACCTTGCCCTGAGAGGCGAAGCGTTCGATCTGGGCGTTGAAACGCTCGATGGGAACGTCGATGTTGGCCCCTGGCTTTACCATATTGATGGAGATTCCTAGGACCTGAGGTTCCGGCGCGGCCAGTTCCTGTCGCCAGCGATAGCTCTGTTTCTTGAATGAATCGAGCTTGTCGATCAAAAGGTGGAAGCCAATAATGCTGAGCGCGTCGGCATTGGCAGGCACGATAATGTGATCGCTGCAGAAGACGGCGCATTGGGGGGCGATGAAAAAGCTAGGCGGGCAATCGAAGAAAATGTAGTCGTATTGGTCTTCCACTTCGGAAAGCTCTTCCTGGAAGTGCGCGTAGAAAGGCTTTCCCCACGGATTGTGGACTTCGTGCTCCAAGTCCATAAGACGGAAGTTGGCGGGTACGAGATCGAGCCCTTTCAGCGCTTTTTCATCGTCTGCATTCCGGACAACGTCCTTCTGAATACAGCGGTTCAAGCCGGAGTCGCCTTCCTTGAAGGCGTTCAGAATGAAATTGGAGGGATCGCGATTCAGCGCGTTCCAGCGGTCGAGTCGCATCAGCCAAATGCTCGAATTGCTCTGAGGGTCGAAGTCGACTACAAGGACGCGTTTGCCCATGTACGCCAAGCAGGATGCGACATTCACGAGCAGAGAGGTTTTGCCTACGCCTCCCTTTAGATTCAGGAAACTAATCTTTACTGCCATTTTAGTTGGTTGCCAAAGCTATTAGGTTTAGTTCGGCGCAGTCGGTGAATTCTTGTCGTTCTGCGAGTATAAAGGAGAGGGTGGAGGGAGTTTAACACTTCTTTAAAATCAGAATCGATTGGGGCTGTTTACAAATGGGAAAGACGAGCTACTGTATGGCGAGAACCTATGCTGCAGGGAACTACGGATCGATCGATATTGAGCGCGGTGGCTCGGAGAAGAGAGCGAAGCGAGATTCTATCTGGATTGGCTGCGAAACAAGCGAGCGAATCGAAGGAATCCGATGTAGCCGACTCCAATGAGGAGGCATTTTTTGAGGAGGCGCATGCGATCTCGAAAACGCCTGAGCCGATGATTGAGAACATCGATTCGAATTCTGGTAAAAACGAGGAAAGCCCTGCTGGAGAAGAAGTATTGGAAGAGTCCTTCGAAGAGGCCATTGCAACGGAAATCGACGAAGGGATTCTCGGCGATCTCAAGAAAGGGCGCAATGACTATGGCGTGCTGGGGGAGCTATTGCCGAAAATCGATGTTAACTCGATTCCCATTTCTCAACCTAAACGGGTGAACGCGAAGACGATGAGCGAAGGCGCTGATACGAACGCAAGCGTGGAGTGCGTTCGGTCGGTAGGAAAATCGAAGGGGCGGACTTCCAAAAGACCCGCCAGCTTGCTCGATTCCTATTTCAAGGGGTTATGAATTTTCGCGGTCCGACGGGACTGCGGTATACGTAGTGATAGCTAACCAAAAGTCGGGCGCGTCTGGGTTCAGACGCGCTCGCGCTATCGTATAGTCCGAGCTACTGCGGGAGACTGATTCCGTCATCCTTGATTTCGATGCGTCGCTGCTTATACAGCGAACCAATCGCTTGCTTGAAGGCCTTCTTGCTTATGCCGAATTTTTCGCGGATGGCTTCAGGGGACGATCGGTCGTTGAAAGGGAGAAATCCGCCTGCCTCGGACAACGCGTCGAAGATGTCTTCCGATAGGGGGAGCACGCGGCGATAGCCGGTCGCATCGCGGCGGAGGTCGATCTTGCCGTCTGGTCTCACGGATTTGATAAATCCCGAAAGGCATTGGCCGTATTCAAGCGGCTCGGACAGCTCGCCTTTGTAAAGCAAGCCAGCGTGAGCATTTTCGACGATGGCGTTGTAGCCGAGCGGAGTCTCGTCGAAAACGATCAGGTCCACAGCGTCGCCTTCCTGATAATTGGGTTTGTAGGGGCTTAAAAACCGACGTATGCGAGCGCTGGCGACGACGCGTTGGCTGACTTGGTCGCAGTAAATATAGACGACTGCTCGCATGCCCTTGCGTAGGCGCCGCTTTTGTTCGCGAAAAGGAAGCAGCAGGTCTTTGTCGAGGCCCCAGTCGAGGAAGGCCCCTAGCTTAGGGTTCACGGATATGACTTCCAACGAGGCGAATTGGCCCGATTGAGCGAATGGCTTGCGCGTCGTCGCGATGGGGCGGTCCTCTGAATCGCAGTATACGAAAACTTCCAATGCATTGCCTGGGGTCGCCCAATCGGGAACTTGAGCTTTGGGAAGCAGAATATCGCCCAGCGGGCCGCCATCGAGATAAAGTCCCTGCGGCGCTTGCTTGAGGACTTCCAGGCGAGCGAGTTTTCCGATTTCAGCCATTCGCGGGAACGTTAGCGGAGATCCCAGCGAATGGGAGCAAAAAAGCTTCGGAGCCAAGTTTAGTCTGCGCTGTCCAATAATCTGGCTGGGGTCTTAATTCTGGACGTCCTTGGAGACAGTCTCTAAGAGAGTTTCAAATAGGGTAAAACGAATTGCTATGATGAATTTTTCGAAACGCTACGCATTGCTAATCACTCGAGTTCTGTGCGCCTGCTTGTCCATAGGGTCGATCGCTCGAATGACGGCAGAACCGGTTACGATTTGGATTAGTTCTCAACAGGATAAAATCTATTACGAAAACATGGTCCGGCTTTATCAGAGCCAGGTCGATTCCGACTTCGAAGCGGATGTGCAAGCGTTCGGTTTTCGCGAAATGCCGGATAAGTTGGCGATCGCCTTCAAAACGCAGACGAATACGCCGGACATCGTGCAGCTCGACGAGGTATTCTTTGGAATGTACCTGCGGGAGCAGGAGACGCCGTTCGTCGACCTGACCGAACGCGTCCGAAAGGTAGGGCTAGACGACAAGATACTGCCACAGCGTTTGAATCTCTTTACGCATGGAGACAAGGTGCTTGGACTTCCCCAGTCCTTAAGCGCCGTAGTGATTTACTACCGCAGGGATCTGTTCGAACAATTTGGATTGTCGCCGAGCCAATTCGAAACTTGGGATGATTTGATGCGAATTGGCAAGGAGCTCATCTCCGAAAACCAATCGTTCTTGGCGATGGATCCTAGCTATTTTGGCATGTTGCTTCGGCAGCGCGGGGGAACTTTGTTTGGAGATGACGGGACGATTTTGCCCGACTTCGAGCTCGCTGTTGAAACTTTGGATTTCATGGGCGAATTGGCTCAGTCGCGAGTTGGTTTGATGCCGGATCGCGCCACGATTTTCGATCCTGTTTTCTTCGGTGGCGATGTAGCCAACAACGAGATCATGGCCATTATGGGAGCGGACTGGTACGGCCTAGATATGATCCAGCAGTTTTCTCCCGAGTTGGAGGGCGAGTGGGGGATCATGCCTCTGCCTGCTTGGACGGACGAAAATGGCGTCGCCAACTCGGTCCGTACATCGACCTTCGCCGGACAGGGTCTCGTGATTTACAGAGGCAGCGAGGTAATCGACGAATCATGGAAGTTTATCGAGTTCGTCATGACCAACCCCGAGGCGAATGCCCAGCGTTTTCTGCAAGGCAATAGCTTCCCGGCTTACAAGCCAGCTTTCGAGGACATTCGATTGCTTCAGCCGCAACCGTTCTTCGGATACGATTCCATGGGCCAAATATTGGTGGGTCTAGCCGAGGACGTTCCCGATGTTGCGATGAACGCTCTGCGACCGATGGCGGTTTTTATGATTCGGGAAGGCATGCTCAGCAGCGTTATGTATGGCGAAGGCGATGCCCGGACGGCTCTGACGCGCTTCCGCGAACAGTTGCAAACTCCCATGGGGCCACCAGACGGGAACTAGTTTCCAAGGCGTAAGGATTAAGGTTTAAGGTTGAAGGAAGCTGGGTTTGAGTCTCTTTCGACTTTGGGTCGCGCTTTCAAGCAATTGAGGAACTGCCAATGGCGCGTGAGGTAGCATTTTCGCGCAATTCGCTTCCCTGGGGACGTCTCGTCTTGGCGTCGCCCTTTTTCCTGTTTATCGCCCTTTTTTGGGCGACCCCGCTTTTCAATGGAGTCCAACTAAGCCTGGAATCGGATACGATTTGGGGGGCGAGCCACTATGTCGGGTTCGAACACTACGAAGCGCTGCTGGGGGACGGGCGGTATTGGAAGGCGGTTTCCAATACGGTTACGTTTACGGTTACGACGGTTGCGATATCCATGGGGTTAGCCTTGATCGCGGCCCATGCTTTGAATCTATGTTGGTCGCGTATTCGAGGCCCGCTTACGTTCGCCTTCATGGTCCCGGGGCTTTGTCCGCCGACTGCGCTGGCCCTGTTGTTTTTGCTCGTTTTTCATGGCAAGGAGGGACTGCTCAATCAATGGGTGATCGAGCCATTGGGGTTCGAGACCATCAATTGGCTTTCCGATCCGGACTTTATATTGTCGGCCATTGTCATTCAAGCCGTGTGGCGATGGACGGGCTTCATGACCTTCTTTCTGCTTTGCGCATTGAATGCCCGTCCTAGGGATCTATTGGACGCTGCGGCGATTGACGGAATCGCTCCGTGGCAACGATTTACCAAAATCACCCTGCCTCTAATAGCGCCTACTTTGCTCTTTTGCCTGATATACTTGATCGTGGATTGCTTTGCTCAATTCGCTGGTTCCTATGTTCTATTCGGCGGTTCAGGCGGCTCGGAGGATGCGGGCTTGCTTTTGGTTTCCTATGCCTATCAAAAGGCTTTCGTTGGCGGAGGCTTCGGGAGCGGGGCGGCGGTCAGCTTGTCGATCGTTCCGTGGTTGGCTGGAATGCTTCTTCTCTTAGCGCTATCGCCTCGCCGGTTTTGGAAGGGAGCGTATTCATGAATCGCGAACGACGGATTCGCTGGTTGTCGACCATAGGCATGTCGCTGGCCGCTGTCGTTTTTCTGTATCCTCTGCTTTGGATGGTTCTAGGAAGCTTCAAGGCCAATACCGAGATTTTCGATACGAGCCGTTTTTGGCCATCAGTGTGGAGCGGAGAGTACTATTCGATACTTACGAGTGGCGAATATTTCAGCTTTTGGCGCAGCCTGGCGAACTCGACTTTCATTGCTCTTGCCCAAGCGATAGGAGCAACCGCTTTCGCTTCAATGGCTGGTTACGCTCTTGGCGTTTATCGGTTCCCGGGACGCGGGTTTTTAATATTCCTAGGCGCTGCAACGATCTTCATACCGGCTCAAATGATTGCTCTGCCCTTGTTTGCCTGGGTGAACGTCCTTGGCCTTTTCGACAATCCATTAGGTGTCGCCTTGCCAGGAATGGTCAGCGGATTGGGGCTTCTTTTCTTCACGCGCGTGTTCAGCCAAATTCCTCGGGAATTGCTGGAAGTCGGACGGATGGAAGGCGCATCGGAGTTTCGAATATTCGCAAGCGTATTGCCTCTGCTGAAACCGTTTCTCGTGGCATTCGGTTTCGCTCATTTCGTTCTTGCCTGGCACGCCCACATCGTACCGCTGCTGATACTGCACAGCGATACCGCTAGGACTTTGCCCCTGAGCTTAGCGGCCTTGTATGGAAGCAGCCTCAATTCGCCCCAAGCGGTTTTGATGGCAGGATCGACACTGGGAATGATTCCTCTGATAGCGGTCTTCGCTTTCGCATATCCTCGACTCAAAACGGCTCTGCAAGAGTTTGTCGCTCAATGATCGACCTGCGAGGTCTGAATGCCGAAGGACTGCATATAGGCGATCAGATCCTTGAAGTCCTGATCTTCCAATCCAATGAGCGCGGCTGCCATTTGCTGACCTTCGATATCGTTGGCATGGTAGCCTCGGTGTCCCTTCGCGAACTTGCGCAGCTGGTCGAGCATGTACCAGTCCTCTTGGATGTCTAGCGGGGGCGATTTGAGCTGGGGATTGCCTTGCCCTTTGGGTCCATGACAGGCGACGCAACGAATATACAAGGTCTCGCCTCGGGTAGCATCGCCACGTGTAACGGGATGCCGTTCTTTTGGCGGAAGGCTCTCGATATAGCGGGCAAGCAGGTCGATTTGGCGATCGTCTCCAATTCGATCTCTCGCGGAAGCCATTAGAAACTCGGAGCGGTTGTCTGGTTTCTCCCCGCGAATCCCATCGCGAAACTTGATTAGCTGGCGCTTGGAGTACCAGGCCGGCATTCCATCGATGATCGGGCCCCTTTGCATCTCTTGAGCGCTATGGCAGACTAAGCATGATTCGAAGGCGACTTTGGCGACTTTCGTTTCTTCTGGAGACAGCTGACTCGATGGCTTACAGGCGCTGAACGCGATTGCTAGGGATAGCATCGCTGCTGCGGAGATGCGATTGATCTCAATGCGTTCTGGCTCGCGCTTTGGCATGACGAATGTCGATGCGAACTGTCGCTTGGCGAGGACTGTCGGTCAAGCGCGTTGAAGGATTGATTTCGAGGGAATTCAAGAGACAATGCTGCTATGCGTTTCCTTTTCCTCGCCCTTGTCGCCCTCGCTTTGCCCTTCGCTGCATCCAAGCAGCCTAATATCGTTCTGATCATGACGGACGATCAAGGCTACGGAGATCTGGGCGTCCATGGAAACACGGCGATCGACACGCCGCGTCTGGATCAATTCGCTTCCGAATCGTTGGTCATGGAGCGGTTTTACGTGAACCCGTTGTGCTCTCCGACACGGGCAAGCCTGATGACGGGGCGCTACCATCTGCGTACGGGAATTCTGCATACATCTAGAGGAGCGGCCAAGATGTGGGGAGACGAAGTTACGATAGCCGAGATATTGCGCGATTCGGGCTATCGAACGGGCATTTTCGGCAAATGGCACCTGGGAGATAACTATCCCATGCGACCTCAGGATCAGGGATTCGAGGAGGTTTACATCCACAAGTC
>Ga0208127_1000315_pt1 | contig 24978 bp, 20 predicted proteins | sample ETNtaG_6_FD_185751 | JGI IMG/M metagenome (GOLD analysis project Ga0208127, IMG submission 185751) | Marine microbial and viral communities from oxygen minimum zone, Eastern Pacific Ocean - ETNP201306SV45 (SPAdes) (version 2) | ecosystem: Environmental > Aquatic > Marine > Oceanic ... | reverse complement strand
AGTTTGCTCGATAGTCAGTCCAACGCCTCCTGGAGGGAACGCGCTTTTCGAGCTCAAGACGAGATCGATCCGAATCGCTTGCGCGACTATCGACTGGGCGATTCCAAGCGACGAATCAATTGGCGCCTATCCGCAAAAAGCGACCGACTGATCGTACGAGACTGTCCCGAACGCGCAGTATCCGTTCTCTTCTTTTGCCTCGATACGCATCCTCGTTTCTGGAAACGGCCTGAACGATTCGAAAGCGGTATTCGCTTGCTGTCGGCTCTAGTAGAAGACGCCTATGCTCGACGGACGCTTGGCGGAGCGATTATCGATGGACAGCGGTTTTCGATTCGCTCGAGAAGCGATCTAGAAGCCTTTATGGATCAATTGAGCGAGCGATCAGTAGAACCTAACGCTCCCGAAGAACCTTACGATCCGCAATCGGGAGAATTGCGTATCGAAATCGGAAGCGAGGCTCGCCTCGTTGACTGGAAAGGACGGAGCCTTTCGCTGTGATCGCATTTCTACGAATGAAAAGCGCTCTCCAAGCTTTGCCGAAAACGGCAGTCGTTTTCGGGGGCATGTCAATTTACGGCGCCCTCGAAGGCGATCGCCTCGTTTTCTGGGGTATGTTCTCCATAGCCGCCATAGCAGCCCTCCTGAGACTGAGTGGGAAAGCATTCTCAAATCGATCGCATATCGAATTTTCAATCGCATCGCTTATCTGCGCCTGCGCCTTCGTCATTGGCGGCTATCCCAAGAGTTTCGAAGATATGGGTGACCCTGCCGTACTGGCTACATTGGGATTTCTAGTCGTCCTGCACGTCGTCAATTTCAGTCTAAACCGACTTCGAGCCCTAGCCACTCCATTGGCGAGCCTGATGTTTGTCGGCTATCTGTATCATCGCAATCCCTACCTCGAAAGCGCTCTAGCATCGCCCTTGGAATCGTGGCTGGTATTTCTCTTAGCTTGGGAGCTGCTCTCTTCCTATCTCTTTTCGCGCAAGCCGGGGCCTTCAATGGTCGATCTTGGAGCATCCTTGGCGCTTGTCTTTATATTCTACGGGAAAAGCGCCCAGTTCCCTGTCGCTCTCGCAGTGAGCGGGGCCATTGTGGGAGCCTATCTCTTTTCGCGCATTCGAGGTGGCTTCCCTGAAAAAGCGAACGATAAAATATCCGCCTCTTTCGAATCCCGCTACCTGCTCAACAGCAATAGAGGCGCTATGCTCTCCATTTTCCGCCTTGCCGCTTTCGCGTTCATTGCAATGGGGGCAGCTATTTGGGCCGCGTTAGGATTGCTCAGAGAGGTTCCAATGATCGCTTCCCTCGATACGGAAACGCGCCCCTACATTTTAGAGAAAAGATCGAATGCCTTCGTTACCCTCTCTCGAAAGGTCGAATCGCCTCGTCAGCTCGAAACATCGACGCGGCCAATTAAATCATCCGATCCAAACGACTCCTGGAATTCGCCTGATAGGGATAATACGGCTAACAGTAACAGCGCGGCGGATACGCCTAAACGAAAAGTTATCGTACGACTGGATCCCGATGCGGACGAAAGCGGCGAGGAATATCGCGGATTCAATGCCCCCATGGATGCGGAACCTGCTCCGTCTCGCGAAACCGTGGGTATCGCTTCCCAACCCGCCATACGCATTTCCGCTCCCAGTTTAAACATAAGCCTGCCTCTCCCAACATACGCCAATTCCAGCGACGCCGCGGAAGAGGAGCCTAACAGCCCGTTAGAAGATTCAATCGATTTTTCGCTCGAAGGTCTCGAAGGCGAATTGGATGACGAACCGCTTTTTGCAACCAGTCCGAAACAGGGAGCCACTGCTACACCGATTCCGACCTACCGTGAAAACGATGAATCACCCAGTCCCAATCGTTCCCGCCCGAGAGCAAGACAGCAGCCGGTCCCCGAAACGTCGGTTGGCATTTCCAATTCCGTGTATTTTTCCAATTCGGTAAACGCTCGATTCAACGATACGCCGCTCTTCGAGGTTTACTTGCCCGAGGACGTTACACGCCCCCCCAGACTCTATTTGCGTCTCGATGCCCTTGGAGCCTTGGGGCCTCAGCAATTCGCGCGGGCAGTTCAAACAAAGAAGCGTTCGACATTCCCATTGCGCGAGGGATGGAATGCATTGCCCGAATCTCTCCATCCCTCCGATAGCGGCGGCAAAGGCGTTTGGACGATTGCCATGAACGCCGGGTGGCGATCGGGGCTGCCGATTCCAGGTCCTTTCCAGGCGATTCGACTTCCTCCTGGATTTTCGGGATCGATCGACCGGCATCGCCTTTCCATTGAAGGGCCTGTCAGCGACGCCCCTTTCGCTTTTCAAATAAGCGGTCTCAATCCAGCGGATACATGGAAAATCGATGATGCGGCAATGCCCGACGCGCGGACGCTTCTAGAGCTTCCCCTTGCCTCAAGCGAACAGACATATCTGAAGAGACTCTCGAACCGGATTGCGAAGCGTTATGAAAGCCGAGCGGACTTCGCTAAAGCCGCTGTCGAATACCTGGCGCGCAAGCACGCTTACGAAACCGAATTCTCGATCAAGCCAGGCAAAGAACATGTTCTCGTTCGTTGGCTCAAGACGGGATCTCCTGGGATATGCGGCTATTATGCCGGCGCCTTCACTCTCCTGGCCCGAGCTCAAGGCATTCCCGCCCGCGTGGTCACCGGAGCCGTTACCACGGAGTACAAGCGAGCCGATCGCAAGTTTGTCGTGCGCACGCGCAACGCCCACGCCTGGGCCGAGTTTTTGGATGAGCATAACCGTTGGATCCAAGTCGATCCCACGCCTGTTGCCCAAAACGATATTCGTTTCGCGCCGAGCGAGCAATCTCCCGAGCTCTACGCTCGAAACATCTCAAAAGCCCTGGAACAGCTCCGATCGTTGAACTCGAAGTCAGCGATCGAATCCGCCTTGCAAGCGCTTGGCAGCTCGGTCGATCGACTCGAAATCTCCCAACCCCAACCAGCCACCAACGATTCCGATGAGCGTCGAGCCGTTCCCAGCGCTTTAGCTGTTTTGGATTCCGCGCTTTCGCAGGTCGATCTCCCTTCGGTTTCCGTACCCGAGAAGGCAGTCGTATCAACCGAGAGCGTACCTCAAGAGCAACTCAATGCCGTGAGAGCCGAAGAAACCAACGCTGCCGTCGGTATCCATCAAATCGATGCCCAAGAAGATCTTCCATCCGCTAATCCCGCTTCCGGGACGGGCGAGCTTTCCCTCAAGCTTCCCGAAAATCCCTTGCCGGCTTTCAATCCGAATGAACGTTTTCGACAAGGGCTGCAGTACATTTTGGGAGGTCTCGCGATTTGCTTCGCTCTGTCGCAGGTCTTCGCCCTCTTACGCCCTACTCGGGGACATGAACGCCCGCCCGTTCAAATGCGCAATGCCTACCAGAGCCGATTGGACCGCTTGCTGGTAGAGATCGAAAATCGACTTGAAGGGTCGGAGGATCCGAATCGTGTCGATTGGGTTAGTTTGCGAGGCGAGGCCCTGCGACTCCGCTACGGCCCCATCTGCGAAGCGAATGAAGTGAAAGACCTGCGCAAGCGCTTTAAGAGTTTGCTTCGCCAGGCGTAGCGAACAGTCATACAATCGACTCGAAATCGATAACGACCTTAATGGCGCCATCTTCTCTATCAACGAATAGTTCGTAAGCGCGTTGAACTTGGTCGAAGGGCAAGCTGTGCGTGAGCAGCGGTTTAACGTCGAACTCGCTCGAATGAATCATACGAGCGGCCTCCAAAAAATATCCTCCGTCCTTCGCTCCGACTGTATTCTTGATCGTGAGGTTTTTCTTGAAAGCCGTTCCCAAGGGGAATCGATCGACCGTCTCGTAATCGACCACGCCAAACGCCATGACCGTCCCTTCGTATCCAGCGAGATCGATCGCCGTATCGAGGGCCAGTTCGGCGTGACCGACAGCTTCGATTACGACATCGGCCATGGCTCCGTCCGTTAATTCCGCCACGCCTTCGGATGCATCGATGTCGCTGGCATTGACAATCGAATCAGCCCCCATGAGACGACCGGTTTCGAGCCGATAGGCAAGTCGATCGACGCCGATGATTTGATCCGCTCCTGCGCGTTTCACGAGCGTGTTGAACATAAGCCCTATGGGCCCTTGACCCAAGATCGCGACGGTTTTGCCCTTTAATTCAGGCATCATGCGAAAGCCGAAAAGCAGTGTTCCAAGGGGCTGGGAGAGCAGAATCTCTTCCTTGCTCACCGATCCCGTTGGCAGCGAGAAGATGCGTTCTTCGGGAAGCGTCAAGTATTCGATGAATCCATACTGTTCGTAGGGAAGCGCCAGTACGAAGTCGCCTGGCTTGAATCGATCCGATTTCGAGTCGGTCACGATGCCGACGCATTCATGCAAAGACAATCCGACTGGCAAGGGATAAACAGGACTGCCATCGTAAACGATGTGTCCCATGCAATTGGGGATTCCATCGTCCAGCATCTTCTGTTGATCGTAGGCGAAGTAAGGAATATCCGAGCCGCAAAGGCAGGTCTTCTGCAACTTTACCTGCACATCGCCCGCTTTCAGAGCCGGCAAAGGCAACTCTATGATCTCAGCGCGTCGAGGAGCCGTAATCTGTACCGCTTTCACGCATTCAAACAACCGCTCTTCGCTCGAAATAGCAACCCCGCAAACGCTTCGAAACCTAAGCGCCCATCACCGCTTTGCGAATACCAGCATAGGCCTCAGTCGACTCTACGAGCTCGCCAATCGAATCCGGTCCGATAAAAACGGGCCACTCGCCTTCGTCTTCTGGAATTCGGCCATGCGAACCTTTGACGAGTGACGCATCGAGCGGGATGACGTCCAGCAATGCGCGAAACCCCAGCTTCTTTTTGGCGAGGAACTTCGCTACCTTGAATGCCGGCAATTTCAAATACGGATCGATAAACAGCTCTACGGGATCGTATCCAACTTTTCGATGAATGTCCACGCAGCGGGCGAAGTCGGGGGCGACTGCATCGTCCAGCCAATAGTAGTAGGTGAACCAAGCGTTGGCATCGGCGATAGCGACTAGATCGCCGGAGCGCTCGTGATCGATCCCCATCTCGCGTTTGCCATCCTCATCGAGCACGCGATCCACGCCCGGAATGTTCTCAACGGTCGCCTTAACAGATTGAAGGATCTCTGGATCGTTAACGTAAATGTGAGCCACTTGGTGATCGGCTACGGCAAACGCTTGGCTCGCCCCGCAATCAAGCTGCTCCCGTCCGAGCTCATCCTTTACCGTTATCCATCCCTTCTCGCGTAAAACGCGATTGATATGCACCGGATGGTCGACATCGCTAATGCCGTATTCCGACAAGAGGATCACCTGTATCGCCCTCGCCTCGAAAAAGGCGATGAGATCGCCCACGACGCCGTCGATTTCTTCGAGATCCGTCGCGATATCCGGATGGGACGGTCCCAGCCGCTGCAGGTTGTAGTCCAAGTGCGGCAGGTATATTAGATTTAAGGTGGGACTGTGTTTCTCCTCTACCCACTTTGCCGAGTTCGCGATCCATTGCGAGGAATCGATGCCTGCTCGCGGTCCCCAGAATGTGTGAAAGGGAAACGCGCCGATGTCGGCTTTCACCGCTTCGCGCATATCCATCGGCTGGGTGTAAACGTCGAATACTTTGCGTCCATCGGCAGGATACATTGGACGAGGGGTAATCGAGTAGTCGACCGATGCGTACATATTGTACCACCAGAATAGCTTGGCGCAGGTGAAACTCTCGTCAGCCGCCTTGAGCTCGTCCCAGATCTTATCGCCTTGTACCAATCGATTGCTCTGTTTCCAAAAGTGAACCTCGCTGTAGTCGCGATTGTACCAGCCATTGGCAACGGCGCCGTGTCCGCTGGGCGAGGTCCCCGTCACCATATTCGATTGCGCTGTGCAGGTGACCGCCGGGAAAGCCGGTTTTACTTTCGAATGGCGATTGCGTTGGGCGAAGGCTTGGATCGCTGGGGTCGACTCTCCAATCAAAGAAGAGGTCAAACCGACGATATTAATGACTGCAGTTCGCTGCATACGGCCGCCCCTCGACTAGTTCGAGGCCATCTCCTTGAGACGTTCGATAGACTTCAACACAACTTCCGTATCCATTTCATGGACCTCGAAACGCGAGCCGATTCGCTTGAGCAAGGTAATCGTCAACAGGCCGCCGAGATGTTCGCGAAACTCTTCCAAGCCTTCCAGGACATAGGGAAAGCGACTGCCATTGCGTCGCTCCAAGTGATCCGAATAGGTCTCGAACCCTAGATTTTTCAGCAAATTCAAAATGCGTTCGGCGCTGCTGGCATCGAGATATCCCATCTCCTCGGAGTACAAGGTATCGATGGCGATTCCGATGGCGACGGCCTCGCCGTGCGTGAGTTGGAATTCGGAGAGCTGCTCGAGCTTGTGGGCCGCCCAGTGACCGAAATCAAGCGGTCTCACGGATCCCATCTCGAAGGGATCGCCTGAGGTTGCGATGTGGGCCACGTGATGCTCGGCGCAACGATGGATCAGCGTCTCCATGGCTTCGCCGTCGAAGCGATTCAACGGTTCGATATTCGCTTCGATCCAATCGAAAAACGAAGCATCGCGAATCAAAGCGACCTTGATCGCCTCGATGTATCCGTTGCGTAGGTGGACTTCTGGGAGCGTCTGCAGGAAGCTGAAATCATTGATGACTGCGAAAGGCGGCGCAAAGGCCCCGACGAAGTTCTTCTTCCGATTGAAGTTCACTCCATTTTTCACGCCCACGCCCGCATCCGCTTGCCCGAGAGTGGTGGTTGGGAAACGGAAGTGGCGAATGCCGCGATGAGCCGTCGCCGCGGCAAAACCGACTGTATCCAAAAGCGCCCCGCCGCCAATGCCCACCACGTAACTGTGACGGCAGATCTTGCGGCTTTCGATGTCACCGTAAATTCGATCCAGGCATTGCTCGTCGTTCTTTAGGCCTTCGCCACCCTTCAAAGTCTCGACGCCCATCAATCGCAGATCTTCGTTGTAGGTCTCGAAATAGGCTGAGATTTCCGATTCTAAATTCGGATTCGCTTCGCTGACTGCCTCATCAACGTAGAAAAGCACCTTGCGTCGATTCCCGCTTTCGCGCGAGCAGGCCAGATCCCGGAAGAGCGGGTTGTCTAGGTTGAAAGCCTTTTGGGTGAAGTATACCCGCAACAGATAGGGAATCTGAATAGGATACTCGATATGGGAAAATTGGGACATGGATTCGAAATCAGGTCGCGGGAATTCGTCTTTGAGCGATCAAAGCGACAAGGAAAAACGCCAAGAACATTCCCGATGCAACCCAAGAATGGGACAGTTGGACCGAGAGAATTAGCCAATCTACCAAGCAAATACCTGCCAACAAGGGTCCGATCATCTTTCCCACGATCAATCGGCCGCTCGCTTTAGCCTTCATGTAAGTCCATAAAATCCATGTCGCTACGGCCGCCAAAGCGACGAGCGCGCTCGCTTCGAAATGGGCTGTCATTAGGTAGATCGCTCCGACAAGGGGAGCCGCCACCATCGCCAATCCAATCAGGGATATCGACCCGCTTGTCGATTCCGTTCGCGCCAAGCTGGTGATGCCCACCACATACATGAACATGAGCCCGCTCGCCCACAAAACGCCTTCGTTGATGCCGTCAGCGGCAGCGGAGCCCACCACCAAGTAAACAGCCAGCCGACAAGCGCCCATCAGCGGTACGCCGAGAGACGTTTTCTTGTGAACGAGATTGTAGGCGACAATCAAGCCGATCAAAAGCAAAGCCCACGCAGCGGTTTCGCCGCCCAACCAAGCGATCAATAGAAAGCCCGCCGCAAACTGACCCAAAGTCGCCAGCAACACCGTTTTTCGCCCCACATCTCCCGCGGGGATCGGTCGCTCGGGACGGTGCTTCGCATCGAATCCCGCATCGCAATAGTCATTCAAATACATGCCGCCCACGTAGAGCAGACTCATGCCGATCGAGAGGCTCGCTAATGCCGCCGTCGAACCGCCGCCCGCCAACAGCCAGGCGCAAAAGCAATTCGACCATACCGTGCTGAGATTGGATACTCGTCCCAAGACGAGCAATGCTCTACCCTTGATCATGGGGCTAGCCAAAGCGCATTTCCGAACAGAGCGAGCGCTTTTTCGCCTTATGGGAATCCCACAACAACTTCGTTTCAGTCTGAGACCTAGGCTTAGTCTAAATCCCGAATAACGAAGAGATGATGTCCCTGTAGGCAAAGGCGTGAGACGAGGACGAAAACACAGTGCGCGTTCAGCGCAGTCCCCTCGATTCAAGCGCGTCCAAGGTCCACTGATATTCCTTAACGAGTTGATCCACTACATCCGTCGTTCCCAGGTCGCCTGGCAGGACTTCCCAGGTATAGGTCTCCATTTCATAGTGACGGCAGATGTCCGGTCGACTTTGAACGATGTCCAGCGCGTCTTGTATGTGATCCGCAGTCGAATCGAGCGGCGCGCCCGGTGAACTGTGCAAGGGAATGTGAAAGTGGATACGCCACTCGTCAGCTCGATCCTTGCCCTCCTTGCGAGCCTCTAAAGCGATATCGAGGTCTTCGTAGCGAACCAGAGGCTGATCGCCTGTTCGAGCCACGACCTGATGCAAGTAGACTTCATCGCAAAAGCCCTCGAGCAAACTCAAGGTCGCCTCTGAAAAGTCCGCCACTTTGAGGGCTGAACTCAGGTGAATCTTGCTAATGCGAATGTCCCGATCGATCAGTCGATTCAAAGACTCGGTCGCCGACTCGTATTCCACCGCAAGATGGCAGGCATCGTAGTTGACTCCGATTCTCCGTTTCAGGACATCCAAATCTCCCGCATTCGAATCGCGCAAGGCATCGATGAAATCCGCTGTTTCAGCGCTCGTTTCGAACAAGCATAGAGGCTCTGGCTCCAGACCAAGGTGCATGTCCCTACCCGACTTGTCGCAGATCCGCTCGATGTACTCCGCGCACTCGGCGAGATTTCGATACATGGCCTGATGCTGCTCGTCCGAATCGATGAATCGCTTGAATGAGCCAGGGACAGTACTGACGCTGGCTTCGCGGCCTTCAGGAGCTATCTGGTCGAGTATATCGAAGATGAGCTTCGTGTACTCTACGCGCTCGGGTGTCGTCCAATCGGGTCGGTACACGTCCTCTTTGACGCGGGTGCCATGGAAATCGCCGTGAGGGAATCCATTGATCGTGAACACGTAGCACTCCCGCGAATCGAGCCACTTGCGAAACGACAGCAAGGTTTGAGGATCGGAGAGCTCTCGAGCCGCCGAAGCGCTGAGCCTCAAGCCGATCGCGTATTCGCCTTCCGGACAAACCTGCTCGCGAACGCGCATTGTGTACTTGTCCAGAGAGTCGAGCGTCTCCGACCAGCAACTGCCGCGGTGGATATTCGTGCAATAAGCGAGGTGGCTATTATTGGCTAAATTCATTGGGCGAAAAGAGCTACCCACGAATCGCTCGAATAATCACGAATAAAATTCGATAATCCGACAATTGCGATTTCGGGTTTCGAATCTCCATGCGCGGCAAGAGCGAGCTACTCGATATTGAAATTCGGGCACTGACTTAAAAAGCGGACCGGATTTCGGTAGAAAACCTGATCGATCGCATCGTCGTCATAGCCGCGTCGACGCATTTCCTGGGCGGCGTAAGGAACTGCCAGAGGAACGCTCACACCCCAATCGCAAGCCGAATTCATCCAAAGACGATCCGCCCCATAGGTTTCCAGTATATCGATTGCTCGAGGAGAGGTGCACTTGGATTCCGGATACAAGGTCAGGCCGCCCCAGAAGCCAGCGTCCATGACGATCTTCGCTGTATGCTCCTCCAGATGATCTATCAAAACCTTGCCCGGATCGATGCGCGAGTCGCTCTTAATCAAATCGACGATAAGCTGAGTCCCCTTGCGCTTGTCTTCCAAGTGAGGGGTGTGCACGAGAATGAGTTGATCGTTCTCCGCCGCCAAATTGACGTGCTTCTCGAGGATCGTCATCTCGTTGCGACTGTTCTTGTTCAAGCCGATTTCCCCGATCCCGAGAACGTTTTTCTTAGGCAAGAATTCGGGTATCAAGGCGATGACTTCATCGGCCAGCTTCAGGTCCTCCGCTTCCTTGGGATTGATGCAAAGCCAGGAAAAATGCGGCAGCCCGAATTTGGCAGCTCTGGCAGGTTCGTACTCCGTCAGTTGACAGAAATAATCGTAGAACCCGTTCGCGGAACTCCGATCGAAGCCCGCCCAGAAAGCCGGTTCGCACACGGCTTTGCAGCCAGCAGTGACCATCGCTAGGTAGTCGTCAGTCGTGCGACTGACCATATGAGCATGCGGTTCGATGTATCTCATTGCGGTTTGTCGGGCCAAGCTCCACAGGCTGCCTTAGTCGTCGCTGCGGGAATCAGCTCTTCTGTGGGGTCGCTGAAGGAAAGCAATACCTCCTGCGTCCTGTTTTCGCTTTCGAGGGCGCTCAAGGCATCCTTGAAGGCCTTATAGCGGAAGTCCTCGGCAAATCCGTCCCGTTCAACTCGATCCATGAACGCTGCGATGTCTATTAGCTTCGCCCGCGCATCCATGAAATAGAGATCCACGGTATTTTGCTGGTTGTTCGGTTTCATTTCAGGGCTTTTCTGTGAGAGGTTGAGTAGTCTGAGGCTCGCCCGAGGCTAGGCCAGCCAAAATCGTTCGGATTTACCATGATCTTATAGGTTACTAAAAGTGTCTACTAGCAGTATTTACCCCTTCTTTGGTACGATTTGACACAACTGTCAGAAGACTTGCAAAAAGAAGCGCTTTACCATCGCCCTTAGCCAACGTTTAGTGCGAAGCATGAACGTAAACGGCCGCCCCTACCGCACGATTTGGCTCAAGGAAGACGACTCTCGAATCGTTCAGATCATCGATCAGCGCAATCTGCCGCACGAATTCAATGTCGAGGACATCGAAACGGTCGAGCAGATGGCCCTGGCCATTTCCGAAATGCACGTCCGCGGGGCTGGCTTGATCGGCGCTTCTGCGGGATACGGCATGTACCTCGCCACCCTCGCTGCTCGCGACTCAGATGATTTCTCTGCCTCGCTTGACGGTTCCTATGAGAGGCTGAAAGCGACCCGCCCTACCGCAGTGAATCTCGTTTGGGCCCTCGATCGTCAGATGGTCGAAATCTCGAAAGCGGAATCAACGGAGGACAAAATTGCTATAGCCCTAAGAACGGCCCAGGAGATTGCCGACGAGGATGCTTCGTTCTGTCGTCGCCTAGGGGAACATGGTTTGCCGTTGATTCGCGAAATCAGCGAATCGAAGAACGGGGAACCAGTCAACCTCCTGACTCATTGCAACGCAGGATGGCTTGCCTTCGTCGACCACGGCTCGGCGACGGCTCCAATTTACGCCGCCCACGACGCAGGCATTCCCGTCCACGTTTACGTCGACGAAACCCGCCCCCGCAATCAAGGCGCTCGCCTAACCGCCTGGGAACTGGGCCAGCACGGGGTCCCGCACACCGTGATATCCGACAATGTAGGAGGCCATCTCATGCAACACGGACTCGTCGACATGGTCATCACCGGAGCCGATCGCACAGCCGTTTCCGGCGACGTCGCCAACAAGATAGGAACTTACCTGAAAGCGCTGGCCGCCAAGGACAACAATGTTCCTTTCTACGTGGCCCTCCCCTCGTCCACATTCGACTGGGAGATCACGGATGGCGTTCGCGACATCCCGATCGAACAACGGGGAGACGAAGAAGTGAAGTACGCTCAAGGCGCCATAGACGATAGCGTCAAACGAGTTCTGCTGACCCCGAAATCGTCGCCAGCCGCCAACTACGCCTTCGACGTCACCCCAGCCAGACTCGTCACTGGATTGATCACCGAAAGAGGCGTTTGCGATGCGAACGAGTCTTCGATCCGAGCCCTCTTCCCCGAGAAATAGATCAACCATACCAATCCCCGTAGGAGCGGCTTTATGCCGCGATAACACAGCAACCTCCCGCGATCCCTTCACACCACCACGCGTCCCTCCCGAAAAACAAAAACGTTGTCCCCTATCGTATCCTAGGCAAACCTCCCCGGCAATCCCCTCCCCTCGGTCTCGCCCTCGTAGATTCAACACTCACTATTCAGCATTCACCATTCCCACCCCATGGGCACTCTGATTTCCTTTCTTTTCTTCACCGGTCTTGTCGGCCTGATTACCTACCTTCGAACGCGCAGAGACAATCTCCACTCCACCAAAGGCTACTTCCTGGCAGGAAACAGTCTCAACGGCTGGGTGATCGCCGGCTCGCTGATGCTGACCAATCTCAGCGCCGCGAACTTCACGGGCATGACAGCCAACGTCTACAAAGGCAACCTCTCGCCCATCGCTTGGACCGTCACCGTCATACCGCCCCTCATCTACTTCGCCTCCATCCTCCTGCCGACCTTTATCAAAGGCGGCTTCACCACCATACCGGAATTTCTGGAGAATCGCTTCAACAAGACCACCCGTCGCTTCATCGCGGTCATGTTTCTCTTCTCCTACATTTTAAGCGCCATGCCGGTAGCGCTTTACGGTGGCTCTATCGCCATCAATCACCTCTTCAACGTGCCTCAAGCGCTCGGACTGAGCGAAGAAGCGGCGATCTGGGTCGTGGTTTGGCTGCTGGGCTCGATCGGGGCCGTGTATGCGCTCTTTGGAGGCCTTAAGGGCGTTGCCATTTCCGACACGCTCAACGGCATTGGCCTGCTCATCGGAGGAGCCATGGTCTTTTTCATCGGCGTCTACACCGTGGGCGACCAGAATTTCATCGCCGGAGCCAAGCAGATCCTGACTACGAATACGGAGGTGCTCGACGCGATTGGCGACGAGGCCGACGGCATTCCCTTTTCCGTGCTTTTCACCGGCATGCTGCTGCACAACCTGTATTTCTGGAGCGCCAACCAGTACATCATTCAACGTACCCTCGGCGCCCGCAGCCTCAAGGAAGGCCAGAAAGGCGTCATGCTCGCCTCCTTCTTCAAAGTCCTTAACATTTTCTATATCGCAATGCCAGGCGTCATAGCCTTGCACCTCTACGGACCGGGCCACTTCGAGAACCCCGACTTCGTCTATCCAACGCTTATACGCGACATCATGCCGAGCGTTTTTGTGGGTTTCTTCGCCGCCGTCATCTTTGGAGCGGTCTTGAGCACGTTCAACTCCGTTCTCAACAGCACGGTCACCATCTTCGCTCTGGACATCTACAAGCCGCTCTTTGGAGAGGGACTGGACGACAACACCATCATCCAACGCTGCAAGAAAATCGGGGTAGCCATGGCGGTCATCACCATGACCATCGCCCCCTTCATCATGTATTTCCCAGAGGGGATCTTCACCTTCATGGTCAAAGTGGACAGCCTCTTCGGAGCGCCCATCCTCATGGTGCTCATGCTTGGCTATTTCTCGAAAAAGACCCCGGCCTTCGCCGTCAACATCTGTCTCGGCCTCTTTCTCGTCGTCTACGGGGCTTTCATGTTCGTCATCGACATCGATCTGCACTATTTGCACTACATGGCCCTGCTCTTCATTGTATTCATTTCTTTAGCGCTAATCATTGGTCGACTGAAGCCAGACACCAACAAACCCGAATTCCGCGTGACCGGAGTCGAGGGCGTCGACACTGAACCCTGGAAGCATTTCAAGACCATCAGCATCGTGGCGACCCTGCTCATGGTAGCCACTTACATCGCTCTGTCCCCCATCGGTCTCGTCGATACGGACAAGCCCAAGAACATCGATTACAAATTCATCGGCATCGGCATCGGCATTGCCATCTGCGTGTTAGGCATCCCGATTATGCGGCGACGCGCGACCGAAAAGACCTGAGTTGAATTCGTTTTACTTCTTTTCTTCTCGGACTAGCGTTGATCCCCAGCTATGAACCCAAAGACGACTTTCAATCGACGTGATCTGATCAAGCGCGGAACGGGCGGCTTGCTGGCCACTGCGGCGGCGACCTCCCTTTCCACCCAATCCGCTTTCGGAGCGACCCAAGGCTCGGAGGTCACCCATGGACGCATTCGCCAATCCATCATGGGGTGGTGCTTTCGGGATCATATGGACGCGGTCACTCTCGCCAAGCATTGCAAGGAAATCGGGCTCGTTGCAATGGAAGGCATTTCCCCCGATGACTATCCTGCTGTAAGGGACCTTGGCTTGGAAATCTCGCTCGTATCCGGAAATCACGGATTCGCCAAAGGCCCCTGCAACCCTGAATATCGCCAGCTTGTCATCAATGGGCTGCGCGAAGGCATCGATCTCGCAAAAGCAGTCAACTGCAAGAATGTCATCACCTTCACCGGGATGCGCTACGATGGCATGGACGACGAAAAATCGACCCGATACTGCCTCGATACCTGGAAAGAGGTCGTGCCCTATGCGGAAGCGAATGGCATTACTTTGGTACTCGAGCATCTCAACTCGCGCGACGATACGCACCCGATGAAAGGCCATCCTGGATACTTCGGCGACGATGTCGATTTCTGCGTGGATTTGATCAAGCAAGTCGGCTCCGAGAATTTCAAGCTGCTCTTCGACATCTACCACGTGTCGGTCATGAATGGCGACGTTATCCGTCGCATTCGAAAGTATCATCCGTACATCGCTCACTACCACACGGCTGGCAATCCCGGTCGCGGCGAACTGGACGATACTCAGGAAATCAATTACCCGCCTATCTTAAGAGAAATATTGAAAACTGGATACACGGGATACGTCGCCCAGGAGTTTATTCCGACTTGGGACGATCCCATCGCCGCTCTTCGTCACGCCGCGAAACTTTGCGACGTGTAGCGTGTCCGACTCCCGCAGCAGACGCTTTAGGGGGCGATACCAAATGACTTGTAGAATCGCAGCCAGAAGCCGCTCCGACGATCTATCGCCCATTCGGCATGCAAAACTCACTTGAGATTCCTGAACACTGTGGCGCCATTTTGCTGCCTCAGGCCACGCTATTCCCGCATGGGGCGATGCCGCTCCACATCTTCGAACCGCGCTATAGGGAAATGCTTTCCGACGCCCTGGCCTCCCATTGCATGATTTGCGTGGGTACCTTGACCGGGGAAGAATCCAATCCTCCGAACGACTGCACGGCTCCGATAGGAACCATAGGACTGATACGGGCCTCGAGGGAGCAGGACGATGGGCGCTCGAATCTTCTGCTCCACGGTATTCTACGGGTGAGATTCCTCGATTGGATTGACGAAAAGAGCTACCCTTACGCCCAAATCGAACCGGCTGCATCCGTCCCCATCGATCCGTTTGAAACGAATCTCGCCGTTTCCAACTTAAGATCGGCGGTCGATCAAGCCTTGCGCACCTTCCCTGATGAAACGAAAGAGCGCGTGAACCAGACTCTCGACCAAGCCAAGGACAATCCTTCCATCCTAGCCGACGCAGTCGCCCAGCAGTTCATCCAAAATCCCGCCATGCGCCGACAATTGCTAGAGGAGCCCGAAATCGCTAAGCGCATAGAATACTTGGCTGATTTCCTCCGTAACGCCACGCGGGACGAGCGGAATTAGAAACCCTTCTATCGAAAACGCTAAATCGAAAACTGGAACTGCCAAGTTTTCGTCATTCCGATTTTGATAATCTCTGGCATTCAAACCGAATTGACCCGTAAGGGGACAAACCTTAGTTTCTTTTGATCATGAGCGCTAGCCCCATCAATCGTCGCAATTTCATTAAAACCACAGGCGCCGCCAGTCTCGCCTCGCTTCTCGTGGGAGCCCAGAATCTGCACGCCGCAGGGTCGAACGACAAGATCCGCATCGGCCTAATCGGTCTCGGCGGCCGCGGTTGCGGAGCGGGCATCATCGACTGCGCCCAGGCTGACCAGAATATTGAACTCGTCGCTATGGGCGATCTCTTCCAAGACCACTTGGATGCGGCGCCGGAAATGATTCGTCGCAATATGGCGAAGCGAGACTTGCCATTCGACAAGATCTACAAAGTCACGCCTGAAACGATGTTCTCGGGCTTTGACGCCTACAAGCAAGTCATCGCTTGCGACGTCGATCTCATCATCTTGACTACTCCCCCAGTCTTCCGCCCCATTCACTTCCGGGCGGCAGTCGATGCGGGCAAGCATGTCTTCATCGAGAAGCCGGTAGCCGTCGATCCCGTCGGCGTTCGTTCCATTATGGAAACTTCGGAGCTCGCCGAAAAGAAAGGACTCACGGTCGTAGCAGGCACGCAAATGCGCCGCGCCAAACATATTATGGCCGGCATCGAACAAATCCGCGAGGGAGCCATGGGCGACCTGCTTTCAGGGCAATCGACCCGCATCGGCGGAGCGCTTTCCAACTGGCGCCAATCGGAAGCCATCCGTCAGCCGAGCTGGTCGGACATGGAGTGGCAACTGCGGCGCTGGCTTTTCACGACCTGGGGTTCCGGCGATTTCATAGTCGAGCAACACGTTCACAATCTCGATCTCGTCGATTGGGTTATGGGCTCGCATCCCATCAAAGCGATTGGCACAGGCGGACGTCAGCACCGCACCGACTCGATTTATCCGAACGTTTGGGATCACATTTCGGTCGAATACGAATACCCGAATGGAGCCCGCGTCACCCACCTGGGATCTCAAATCGACGGCGTTAGCTCGCGCAACGACATGCGTATCGACGGTACCCAAGGCCGCCTCTTCCTCAGCTTCGCCAAAGTCAGCATCGAAGGGAAAAAGCCGTTCAAATACGACGGACCGCGGGTCAATCCAGCCGTTCAGGAGTACAAGGACACCCTCGACGCCATTCGAAACGGGAATACCATCAACGAAGGCAAGCGCATCGCTCAAAGCACAATGACAGCGATTCTCGGCCGCATGGCGGCTTACACGGGCCGCAACCTCAGTTGGGACTGGGCGATGAAGGCCTCCAAACTCGACCTGACGCCTAAGGAGTGGAAATTCGGGGACCATCGGATCAACCCCGTAGCGGTACCTGGGAAGACGAAACTCGTCTAGCGACAAGGGAGAAGACGCCTATGGCGTCTTTGAGATCGGCTCCGCGCTTGGGGCCGGACCGTTCAGTTCGTCCTTGAATCGCGATATAAGGAGGGCCAGTTTCGCGTGCAGCTCGATCGCTGCGCCTGCGTGAAACCCATTCGAAACGTCCCGTTCCTTCTTCTCCTGCCGAGGTATCGTCTAGCAATTTCGATAGCGGCGATTTCAATCACGTTTGGCTTTGGACTCTGGCCGTTTAACTTCGTTTCGAGCAACGACGTAGCCTTCGACGCCGACCATCGAGGCTATCGATTCAACCAGTCATCGGAGCAAGGGGATTCTCATCGACGCGGTCTTGCCTACACCGAGGGGCCCCTGCGCTTCGAATCTTCTCGAAACCTGGCGATCCTCATCGAAGCGACGCCTACCCGTATTCCAAACGGCCTGGGAACGCTCTTGGAATTTCACGATGGCCGCGCCCAAGCCCCCCTGCTTATCGCTCAATGGCAAGAGCACTTGGTTATCAGGAGCCGGCGAGACAACGAGCAGCGCAACCGTCCCTACAGCGAAGTCGGCCATCGTCACTGCCTAGTCGTGGGCAGCAAGGTCTCGCTGCTTATTTCAGATGATGGAACGTCTACCACGATCTACGTGAATGGAGTCGAAGCGGTCGTAAAGCCTTCGTTCGCCTTGCTTGATCCGAGCAGCATCAGGTCGCGCATCGCGATCGGAGCTTCAGCCGACGGAGAGCAGCCTTGGATCGGACTGCTCTCGCGTATCGCTGTCTTCAATCGGGCCATGAAACCTGAAGACTTGGGGGATGCAGCCCTACCTCCGATCCTTACCTATGACTTCGCCCGGGAAAGCGGACGTCGACTGTCCAACCCGTTCGCCCCCCAAGGCAGTCTCCTCCTGCCCGATCGCTTTCTTCCCATTGAGCGAAAACCGTTTGCAAGCTTATCGAGCTGGGATCCAAGGCGTAGGGGCCTCGTCATCGACGCTCTTTTGAACCTATTCGGCTTCATGCCCATTGGCATCGTCTTCTTCGCCTTTCTGCGTCAGCGTATGAATTGGCTGTTCGGAACGATTCTCGCCACCATCGCTTTGGGCGCTCTGAGCAGTTATGGAATAGAGTGGGCCCAACAATTCCTGCCGTCGCGCAACCCAAGCGCCTTCGATCTCCTTGCCAATACGCTGGGAGGGCTGCTCGGCGCCCTTTCCGGAGCGTTGTTCGATCATCGCATCAATTCGGCGGCCGTTTCCGACAAGACGTGAGTCGTTTAGCGCCGCTCTCAGACCGTTCCCGCTGACTCGGATCGCTTCCCGCGCACGTTGCCCCGCTAGCCGAATTTTTGAGAAACTTCGTTTTTTATCGCATGACAAATGTCGGAAACGATTGCCTTTTCCGTAAATAACCTCATCGTGAATAACGTCTGCGCTTTGGGAGAGGCTGTATCAGGCATCGATGGCGCGGATCTAAAAAGGGAGGAAAAATGCCATGAAGAAAATAATTGCTATCGCAACGATTCTGACTGTCCCGAGCTTGGCCTTGGCTCAAGCTCCGGAGTCGGAAACGTCGAAGTACGAATACAATGTGACCGGAGAAGGCGTCGACTTGCACTTCAAGGTCATGAAAGAGCCGCTATACCCGATCGCTCTTAAAAACAAGGGTATCAACGAGGGAAGCGTTACGGTCTTGCTGGAGATCGACTATCAGGGAGAACTGCGTGACTGGCTCGTCACCGAGGCCAGCCACAAGGACTTCGGGAACGCCGTGGACGAGGTCGTGGGCACTTGGAAATTCGATCCGCCAATATGGAAGGGCAAGCCCATCTCCATTGTATCGGCAATCGAGATACGCTTTCGGGCTTCCGGCAATATCGTGAGCCTGGACATAACCAGTAGCATCGCCGAGGTGTACACGAACATTGGGGCCAGTTCCTTCGATCGAATCGAGGTTGCCAACTTCAATGACTTGGATGCTTTTCCCGAGCCGGTAAAGGTCGTCAAGCCAATGGTGCCAAGAAAGCTCATGGGCAAGAATGGCCGGAAGACGGGCGTCTTCCGCTTCTTCATCGATACCGAAGGGCGCGTGCGCTTGGCTCATGTCGATCGCGTGGAGGGCAAGGTGGACATCCGTCTGCTAGAAGCGGCTCAAGACGCGCTAGAGCAATGGCGTTTCGATCCGCCAACGGTGCGCGGTCGTCCGGTCATCGTAGAAGTGGCTCAGCCGTTCACTTTCGACGGCAAGGGTTGATTAAGCGGGTTTTCGGACGAAACGTTTCTCGCGGCGATGCGCTTTCGCCGCGAGACGCCGCCGCAGTCTATTTGGAGCACGGCCTATTGCAGCTTGTGATAGCGTCACCCCTACCGCAAGGTACGTTTCTAGCGAACGGAATACCGCTGATAGATCATTAGCTGTTTCCGTTTCCGCCGGAATTGCCAAGCCATGTCAAACAGCCTTTGTCCCATACGAAAAGCAGGCCTCGCCATCGGGGTTCTCCTGTTGATCGCAAGCGCTCAATTCGCTTGCGCCGCGAAGATCGCCCGTGTGTTTGTCGACTCGGAGGCCTCTGTACGCTATAACGAAAACAAGGAATCCGACCAGGGAGCTAAATACGAGACCTACGTATTCATAAAAGGCAATTTCTACCCGGGCGACTTCAAAGACAAGAGCCTGACCGAGGTTCAACTCGACGATGTGCTCAAGACGGTTGGGGAATCGATGAAAGCCCGAGACTACTACCCTTCAGGATCACCCAGTTCCGGCGATTTGCTGATCGTCGCGCACTATGGGACTACCAGCGTTCCGGTTGATTTGGAGGACCTGTTCGTAATCGATCCCAATGATCCATCGACGGGCGAGCTAACGGAAATTTTCGAGGATTTTCAGCGACTCGATGATCTCGCTCGCGAGAATCGCCCTATACACGATGGAATCATGAACAACGAGACCTTGGGAATCGGAAAAGCCCTCGGGAGAAGAAATCTGAACGCCACCGAGGAATTCGATCTACGCGTCGAGCTGGAAGACGAACGCTACTTTATCATCCTTATGGCCTACGATTACATCAAACTTCGGGAAACCGGAGAAAAGGAGCTGCTTTGGACCACTCGATTCAGCCTGCCTGCCATTGGAACGAACTTCAAAGACGCGTATCCTGCGCTTGCGCGCGCTGCCAGCGCTCACTACGGTACGAGCCTTGAAAAGTATGCCAAAACCCGCACCCATCTTGGAACTGGCAGCGTCGATATCGGGACGCTCGAAACCGTTGGCGTCGAAGACGAGGATCAAGCCGACAACAATTAGCCGACTGGCGCTCGCTAGAGGCGCCATCGTCGCGGCGATGGCCATGTTCGTCTGCATGCCTGCCGCGCTGCGAGCCGCGCCGGAAGCGATTGCGGCGAAGTTGGCCCAGCAAATCCAGGAAAGCTCGCTCGCCCTTGAAATCGCGACTGACCTGACGACCGAAATCGGTCCGCGGCTTTACGGGTCGGAAAACGAAAAGCGAGCCGCGGAATGGGCGATGAAACGCTTTCACGAATACGGATTCGATCGCGTTTGGTCCGAATCCTTTCCTGTCGAACGCGGATGGATACGCGGCGAAGAAAAGGCATCGATCGTAAGCCCTTCCCCGCAAAACCTGGTCATTACGGCACTCGGTGGCAGCGTTCCCACTCCGCCCGAAGGCATCGAAGCGGAAATCGCTCATTTCAGGTTTATCGAAGATCTTCTAGCTGCGCCCGAAGGCTCTTTGAAGGGCAAGATCGCAGTGGTTACCCACCCGATGGAGATTGGACAGTACGCCAAGATCTCCGGCGGGATCCGATCCAAAGGTCCCTCGGAAGCCGCCCGCCGCGGAGCGATCGCTTTTCTCATGCGATCGGCAGGCACTGACAGCGATCGCGTGGCTCACACGGGAGCCACCAGTTACCGGGACGGCATCCCTCGCATCCCCGCCGCAGCCCTATCCGTTCCCGATGCTCAGCAAATCGATCGACTCGCCGAGAGATTCAAATCGATACGTATCAAACTCGTCCTTACACCTAAGGAAATCGGAGCGGTCAGAAGCCAAAACGTCATCGCCGAGATCACAGGCAGGGAGAAACCGGAGGAAATCGTTTTGCTTGGAGCTCACTTGGACTCTTGGGACCTGGGTACGGGAGCCATTGACGACGGAACGGGCGTCGGCATCGTAATGGCCGCGGGCAAGTTGATTGGCGAATTGCCGCAAGCGCCCAAACGCACAGTTCGCATCGTCCTCTTCGGCGCCGAGGAAATCGGACTCGTCGGAGGAAAATACTACGCAGATTCCCGAACCGATGAATTGAAGCGCCATATCGTAGCCACTGAAGCGGACGCTGGCCAAGGACCTGTTCAGTTCATGGACATCGGCGTGGGAAACCCGCTGGATCCAAGCATTTCGCGTATTCGCAAGGCTCTTGAGCCCTTAGGCATCAAGCCGGGCCGCAGCAAGTCGAGTGGAGGTCCTGACATCGGTCCTATGCACAGCAAGGGTGTCCCCGCCTTCGGTTTGAGTATGTTTACCGACGACTATTTCGACCTGCATCACACTCCCAATGATACAATAGACAAAGTGGAGCCGGAACGCATTAATCAAAGCGCCGCGGCATTTGTGACCGTCGGCTATCTCGCTGCGGAACTCGGAGGATACTATCGAGCTTCGGATGTTCGATAAGCGCTCTGAAAAACAAACCGCCTCAAGTTTGGTTCAAGATTTCGCTTAAGATTGACCCTCGTAACGGGGAAAGGCAGTATTAAGTCGTACAATACGAATGGCTCTCCCATAATGGATTCGACGGACAACGAAGATTCGGAACTGCTCAACGCTTCCGCTTCGATCCTCTTCAAGGCTCTGCTCGCTCAGACCCAGGACCAGGTGTATTTCAAGGACCGGCAGAGCCGATTCGTACAAGCTAGCGATGTCGTGCCTGAGAAATTCGGCCTCGAATCCGTCTCAGAGCTCATTGGCAAATCGGATTTCGATTTCTTCAGCTCTGAGCACGCGAAGGAAAGCTTTGACGACGAGCAACGGCTGATGCGCGACGGCGAGCGCTTGGTGAATATTATTGAGAAGGAAACTTGGCCGGACGGCAGTATTACTTGGGTTACTTCCACCAAAATTCCGCTCTATCTGGAATCGGGAAATGTTGTCGGGCTGATGGGCATCACTCGAGATATCACCGAACAGGTGAATGCCCAACAAGAACTCGAACGAAACCGAGAACTGCTCAAGCGGAAGAACGAAATCATGCAGACCGATTTCGACAATGCCCGCCGTATCCAAAAACGCCTTATCCCAGGTCCGATCCCCCAGTCTTCTTTTGCCGAAATCGCCGTTCTCAATGTGAGCATGATGGAAGTGAATGGCGATGTCATTGCATTCCCCACCGCCGAAGACGACCGATTTTCGTTTTTGCTCGGCGACGTAAGCGGTCACGGAGCCTCCGCTGGCTTGTTTACCATCCTGCTGAAGCATTTGGCCGACTTTTACGTGCCCGATGATTTCGATCATCTCGATCGCGCGATGGTCACATTGGACGAACATCTGGTTGGACTGATCCCGGCTGGATTCGTAGCTGGATTGCTTGGCTCTCTGGCGCAAGCGAAAGACGGAAGCGTTCGGCTCACTTTAGCTAATGCAGGGCAACCCTCCGCTCTCTGGTTCAAGGCGGAAACCTCCATTGTCGAAATCGTCGATCTGCCCAGCCAGAACGTGCTTGGATTGGGCATTTGCGAGAACGTCGAACTGCGACAATTCGACCCTAAGCCTGGCGATTGCTTTCTCTTCGTTTCAGATGGGGCGGTCGAGTGTCGCGACAAAAGCGACAACGAACTTGGCTTGGAAGGCTTGGTCGATCCCTTCATGCGATTCGGAGGTCAGCCTGTTCAGGAACTGATCGATAGCCTCCGAGGCTTTCTGGAGTCCTACAGCAGCGGCGAATTCCCTCAGGACGATACGTCAATGATCGCGTTGCGAATCAAGTAGTATCGGACCGATTCTCTCCCGCTAGCTTCGCTTGTCGACGATGCCTCGTTCCTCGAGAAACCGCCTTTTGTTTTGCCAATCCGGAGCGGTTTTAACGCTCAACCTCACGTCGACGAATTTATCCAAGTCCTGACGCAACTTCTCCCGAGCGCTTTTCATGATGCGCTTCGCCATGGAACCTTTCTCTCCAATAACAATCGCTTTCTGAGCATCGCGCTCCACGAACAAGGTCGCATCGATCCGAATCTTCTTATCGTTCTCTTTCCAATTGTCGACCGACACGGTCAGCGATTGCGGAACCTCTTGATAAACCAGTTCGTTAGCCGCTTCACGTATGATTTCCTCGGCTATATCGCGTTCGATGACGTCCGTTAGCTGATCCGAGGGGAACAGGAAGGGACCGGAAGGCAAGGTAGACCGTATTGATTCGATCAAAGCATCCACGCCTTCGCCCGTGAGCGAACAAATCTCAAAGACCGAGCAATCAGCCAGAATTTCCAAATAAGCTTCCTTGATGGAATCGATCTGGTCCCTCTTCGCCTCGTCCACTTTGTTGACGGCTAGAAATACGGGCTTGCCCGACTGCTTCGCTAGAGTGGCCGCTTTCCCGTCTTCTTGCCCGAACGGACGAGTAGCATCGCAGAGGCAGAGAACGACATCATTCCCCTCTAGATTGCTTTTCACCGATCCCGCCATCGCTTCGTGCATTTTATTCTTAGAAGCATGCACGCCAGGCGTATCCGCGAAAATGATCTGCGAATTCTCGTCGCTCAAGATGCCCAGCCAACGCTTGCGAGTCGTATTGGGTCGTTTCGAAACGGCAGTCAAATGATAGCCGAGCGCCTTGTTTAGAAAGGTTGATTTACCTACATTCGGGCGACCGAGAATCGTTACGAAACCGACATTTCCCTCCTCGAATTCACTTAGTTCATCAACCATTCATCTGCCACAAGACCCTTCCCGCTCGAAACCTCAACCCTATTCATCAAAGGAGACCATCGAGCTCTCTTGCGAAGAGAACCGTCCCGATTTGCGCCCAGAACGTTAAATGAGCGCTTTTACTCAAGATTTCGCTAAAGGAATCCCGCTTTTTCGCCGATTTCAAGAGCATGAATACTCCCGAAAAGCGACGTCTCCTCCGGAAATGGGAAAAGCAACGCTTGGCCCTTAAATCCAAAATCGAACAAGTAATGGAAGATCGAGGGAAAGGAGAAGTCGCCATCAGGAAATTCACCATCGACTGGGAAAATGCGGGTCTGAATCTCTACAGCACGGAAGAGGTTTCCGGAGACCGATGCGCGCGACGCCGCGAATTGAATGAAGCCGCTCGCAAATGCCAACCTGAAATAAGCGAATTGGCGACCCTCGTGGATCGAGAAATCAAGCAGCTCGGCTTCAATGGCCTAGACAAGCCGAGCAAAGTAAAACTGCCGCAATGCAGCCTCGAAGCGAATCGAGCGCTTGCAGGCATGCGTAATTGAAGCGCAAAGGCGCTTGAGCCGCCAATCGATTGTTTCCTATTGTAGGGCATGCTTCGCCCTCGTTCTAAGCGCAGCGACGTCAATTGGGCATTGGCGCTGCTAGCGATCCAATTGCTCCTTGCGCCGTTCTCTATCGAGGCCGACGAATTAGGGGCGCTCGATCGGGCAATCGAAACCTCTCCCGACATTCCCTCCCTTTATCAGGAGCGCGGGGTTCTTCGATTTTTCGCGGGACGCTTCGAAGAAGCGATCGACGACTTCGATAAGGTCATCGAACTGATTCCGTCGCAGGAGGCCTATCACTGGCAACGCGGAATCGCCCATTACTATGCGGGCCGATATGCGGACGGCGTTGCTCAATTCGAGTTGCATCAAACCGTCAATTCCCAGGATGTCGAAAACGCCGTTTGGCACTTTCTCTGCAAAGCGAAGGTGGATGGATTGGAAGAGGCTCGCAATAATCTGATTCCCATTCGCAGAGACACACGCGTTCCAATGGCGCAAGTCTGGGACCT
>Ga0208127_1000313_pt1 | contig 25033 bp, 39 predicted proteins | sample ETNtaG_6_FD_185751 | JGI IMG/M metagenome (GOLD analysis project Ga0208127, IMG submission 185751) | Marine microbial and viral communities from oxygen minimum zone, Eastern Pacific Ocean - ETNP201306SV45 (SPAdes) (version 2) | ecosystem: Environmental > Aquatic > Marine > Oceanic ... | reverse complement strand
GACGCAGAAACAACTAGCGATGCTATTTATTTTGATTTTGTTTCTAACGGAATAAAGTTACGAAGTGGAACCGCAGGCAACGTAAACACATCAGGAAGCAGTTACATCTACTTGGCCTTTGCCGAATCACCATTTAAGACATCAAACGCGAGGTAATCATGTGGTATAGCGAAACATTTGGAACAATTAAAACGCCTCGCGCCTTAACGGTAAACGGCATCCAACACCCATCCAACATCTTTAGGGCATGGTCTAAAGCAGAACTGCTTGGTATCGGCATTGCTCCTGCGCGTGTGGAAGTACCTGACTCACGGTATTACAACACTGGTGCGGAGTCATACACCTTCACCGATGGCGAGTGGGTAATCTCATACGAAACTACGGAAAAGAATGTCGATGATCTTAAGGAAGACCTGATCGAAAAGATCAAAGCCAATGTCGGCGCGTTGCTTTCATCCTCTGACTGGATGGTTGTTAGACAGGCAGATGGCGGTAAGGCTGTACCAGAGGCGTGGGCAACATACCGCAGTGAAGTGCGTACCCACGGCAACAGTCTGGAATCAGGTGTTGAAGCATTTGCTTCTCTGGATGCGATAAAGAACTTCCAGAACCATGAGGTGCAAGAAGAGCGATACCTGTCCACCTACGACGAAGAAGGTAATGAAACTATTACCCGCAACACAGAAACCGTCACACGCACTGTAGATAAAACATATTGGGGTTGGCCGGAAGCACCTGATGCAGAGGCCGATCCGTATCACGTTCGGTACATATGAAACGCCTCGCGCTAATCCTGGCGCTCGCCGCAGCTCCCGCGTGGGGGCAAGAGCCGCCGCCAGGCATTAAGCCGATGACTGTGCCATTCCAGATTTTCTGTGCCGACTCGTTTGAATTTCTGATGCACGTTCTCGGCGCAGACTTTGGGGAAGCGCCAATCGCAATGGGTTACTTAAAAGAGGGGCCGGAACCTACGACGATGGTGCTCTTTGCAAACGAAAAAAACACACGATCAACCATCGTTATTACCAAGAAAACCAAATACAAAGAATCGGCGTGCATTGTATGGAGCGGCGGCAGTCCAAGCGGGATGGTGTTTAGCGTCAACCCTGATCCACAGTTTCCGCCCGAGCCAAAGAAAAAAGGAATGGAACTGTGATGGAAGCCGCGATGATGGTGGACGTTCTTCTTGGCGCATTGATGTTAGTGGTCGGCTTCGTTCTAAAGCGCATTTTTCAATTGTTCGACAAGTTAATGGAGGAAGACAAGACGCTCCATGCCCGCATCACTGATGTATCTACTGAAGCGGTATCGCGCACCGAACTACAGGGAGCCATTGATCGGGTGCTATCGAGACTTGAGAAGATGGAAGAACGCTTGTTATCGAAATGATGCAACCATCTGATGCGCCACTTAATGATCTCGTATCTCTGTCGCCTTTGCTGCTGGGATTTATAACGCTTGTAGTAGTCCTGGCGAAGATGCACGCGGATATAGAAACCATTAAAGAAAAAGTTAAAGCGTTGTTTGAGTTATGGAACCGGAAAAATTGAGGTATTGCTATGGCCGAAATGTTAAAAAATCGGTGGCGTGGATTAGAACCACGCTACAAACTTGCCATTATCGTTGGCATTTGTTTGGTTGTGCTGTCGGCTATTTGGGGCTGACTGGGTGCACGACGTTGAAGGAAGCCGGGATCGTGGGGACAGCAGCCGGAGCCGGTGCAGTTGCGGGGACTGTGTTCAGTGGGGGTGTCGCTGCGCCGATACTGGGAGCCACGACGACTGCCTTTGCGGTCGATGCAATCATGGGAGCAGCAGACAGTCCGGCAGCACAGATCATCGAGGCGCCGGATAACATATTTAGCGTGGTGCAACGCCTGGTCGAACTAACCGGCTGGGGTCTGCTTGCAGTGTTCGTGGCGCCAGTCGTTCTTGGTTGGCTGCTGCCTGGACCGTTGGAGCGCAAGCGTGGCGCTCGTTGAAGTCACATGGCAGGACATTATTCAAGACAGCAGTTGGTCGGGCGCCGAATCCGTAGCGTGCCCGGTTATCCGGTCCGTAGGGTGGCTCGCCCACGAGGATAAAAAGGTGTTGAAGATCGGGAGCACAATGACGCAAGAGGGGGAAATCTCTGCCATTTTGGCGATACCCAAAGGATGCGTACTCTCATGCAGGACAATCGACTTTTAGAGTTTTGCGAATCTGACAATCAGCGCCGGGTAGTTGAGGCGCTAATTCAAAGCGACGGACACCGTGCTGCAGCCGCCGAAGCGCTCGGGATGTCTGAGCGAAATATTTATATGGCGCTGTCGCGCATTAAGCGCAAAGCTGCGTCACAAGGCTGGGCACCTGACAGCGATATGGTCAAGGTTGCACCGCCGGGATTCCAGGTTAAAGGCGTCAGCACCCTGTACGATGTTGACGGTCAGCAAAAAGCGCAATGGGTTAAGACCACTGCGACGGCTGACCGGGACGATCATCTGCGCGAATCCATTGCCGAAGCGTTTGAGGATTGGCGCGGAGCCGGCCGGATCGGGGCAGCTCCTAAGCACACCACCGACGAGCTTCTAAGCGTCTATCCGATGGGCGACCCGCACCTGGGGCTATATACCTGGGGCGAGGAAACCGGCGAGGACTTCGATCTCAAGACGGCCGAGGCCAATCTTTGCGAATCCATTAAGCGCCTGGTCGCCTGCTCACCTAAATCCGAGACGTGCATCCTGCTCAACCTGGGCGACTTTTTCCACAGCGATACGATGGATAACCGCACCTCTCGCAGCGGTCACGCCCTCGACGTCGATACCCGCTGGTCTAAGGTACTGCGCGCCGGGGTCCGGGCAATGATGACCTGCATTGAGGCGGCCGCTAAAAAGCACCAGCGCGTCATCGTTAAGAACTTGATCGGCAACCACGACGATCACACCAGCCAAATGCTGGGCCTGGCGTTGGCCTTGTTCTACGAAGGCAATGACCGCATCGAGGTCCACGACGATCCGCGAAAGTTCTGGTTCTACCGCTTTCATAATGTCCTGATCGGGGCCGCGCATGGCGACACCACCAAACCGGCGCAGCTCCCCGGCATTATGGCAACGGATCGAGCCGAGGATTGGGGCGAAACCAAGCACCGATATTTCTATACCGGGCACATTCACACGCAGAACGTCGCGGAATATCCCGGCTGCATTTGGGAGAGCTTTAAGACACTGGCTGCCAAAGACTCATGGACGAGCTCAAAAGGGTACAGATCAGGCCGGGATGGGATGTGCATTGTCCACCACAAAGACCACGGTGAGGTCGAAAGGCACCGGGTCGACGTGGCTATGCTATGACCGGAGTCCTTGTCAAATTAGACAGCGGCATAGAAATTGAGATTGAATCAGAGGACCTGCTGGCTGTAAAAAGATCAGGCAAAGACCTGCCCGCCCGGATCGAGCTTATCGTGACAGACGCCGAGGCCGCCTACCTGATCGACCAATTGCTAGATACCAATTACCGCGTTTTGCACTAATGCGTAAGCTGCCCGAGCATTTGGAGTCGGACCCGAGCCGGCGGGAGAAGTTTTGCCCTATATCAATCCAATTATCCTCGGAGCACGAAATGACAATACCGGAACTGCAGACCGCAATCATCGCCTCATCTACACCTAGCCAGGCGCTTTCTATTTTTTACAAGTTTTGCGGCAGTTTCGGAGTCAACAGTAATGCCCCGCCCGAGTGGTGGACCAAGATCAACGAGCTGACTGAGGAAAAGAAAGCAGCTTAGTGTGCCAAAGCGGTGTCACAGTCAGTCGGTAAGTCATTGAAATAAAGGGAAACCTAACGCCCTTTCACGGCGGCAACAGGGGTTCGAATCCCCTTGGGGACGCCAATAAATCAATGACTTAGGCGTTTATTAGGATTCGCTGATTGTGCCAAATAGGTGGCACAGTGTCACAAGCTCACGACGGCACCCTTTAAATGATCGGGTGCCAGGTGCGCATACTTCTCGGTGGTGGTGAAAGAGGCGTGCCCTGCCAGGATTTGCACAGTGCGCAGCGGGACGCCTGCCATTACCAAATGGCTGCAGTAAGTGTGGCGCAAACAATGGAGCGATCCGTCCAAACCAGACCGCGCTACGTCGCGTGAGAACGCCCGGGAAAACGAATAAGGCGCGACCTGGGGCATCACCCGCCCCTTACCCTTGAACGCCTTGAGCGCGCGTCTGGCGCCGTCTGAGAGGGGTATCAAACGCCACTTGCCTGACTTGGTTCTCGCCTCCGCATCTGACAGGATTTTGATCCCCTGCCGGTCAATATCTTTCCACTCAAGCTGCATTGCTTCGGTGCGCCGCAAACCGGTGTTTGCCATGAGCTGCCAAGCAGGGCCGTACTCGCTGGCCTTATAAATCTGCTGCAGCTCGTCTTTGGTGTACCACCGAGGCGGCTTGCTGCGCAGGTCTTTGGGGGCTTTTACGCGTTTGATTGGGTTGCGCGGTATCACATCCCACGTTACCGCGTGATTGATCATGGCCTGCAGCGTGCGTATTTCTTTGACCACTGTGCCAGGTGTCGCCGTTTCCAATCGCGCGTGCTTGTACGCCTCTACTGCCCGGGGGTTAATCATGCCAATGGCTAAATCGCCAAACGCAGGTATAAGGTGACAGCGGATAATCTGCTCGACGCGATAGTACGAATCGGGATATTCGCCGGCGTGCCAGTGGGAATATTCCTCGGCCCAGGTCAAAAAGTCAGGGCCAGCAGCAGGGGGTGGGGCGTCTAGTCGGCGCTCTAATGCAGTGAGCTGGGCCTGCGCTTCGGCTTCGCTAATCTTGCCGAGCGAGCGGCGCGCCCTCTCGCCGTCTTTGAAGTAGTCGAGATACCAGGAGTCGTTTCGTTGATAGATTCTCGCCATGCCCGAGCCATTGCAGCGTCAATGTCCTCTTTACGATACAACAACACATCAACAAAAGGGAAGGGATAAATACCCAAAGGTGCGGCTTTTTCAACAAAAACAGCACTAGCCAGGCCGCAGTATTCTGCAGCCTCGGCCAGTGTCAGGTAGGGTTTCACTAGAATGGAATCTTATCGTCGAACGGCTGGCCGGCATTGCTCTGCGGGGCGCCGTAATTGGGATTGTCCTCGACCGGGAAGCATTGCACCCAGCCGTCGAACTCGCCGACCGGGATCGTGTCGAGCTTGATCTTGGTTTTGTCGCCTTCCTTGAGCAGGCCGCCGATAGTCAGCCATCGGGTTTTTTCTTGGCCGTCTTGCTCATAGGTGCCGCCGGGCACTTTTAGATTGTGGGTTCGTTTCATTGGCATATCTAAGCCGCCTCCTGGCGGTGTTCGTTTAAGTTGTGGTGCTGGATGAATTCGATCAATCGGGTTGCGGCATACGTCACGTCCTGCGTGATCTGCGGGTATGGGTATTGCGTCATCGTCTCGAAATTGGTGATAGTCCAGACGTCGGGCTCTTTCAGATGCTTGAGCTGCACAATCCGGTACGTCACGCTGGTCGCGCCATAGGCCAAGACATACGCCCGCCATTGCATGCTGTCCAAATATTTCGCTGTGTTCGGCGCCCGCTGTGTGGTCTTGAGCTCGAAACAATCCAGGCCGGCCATCGCATCAGCCCGGCACGAAATCCGCACCGGGCCGTAGTCGGTCTGCAAGATCAGATCAGAGCTCGGCACCTCCATGATCGGGCACTGCGCCCAAATGTCGGCAACCGATTTGTCAACGAGCTGCGCATCGAATACGAATCCGTGGGCATGGTAGACGTGAGCGTCGTCCCACATTTCCATATAGGGGTCAGGGTCCTCGAAGATTGCATGGAACGCGTTGCCTAACTCCATTGCTGGCGTCGGCTCGACCTTGCCGGTGATCGACTCGATCAGAGACTCCTGAGAGATCGCGCCTGCAAAATACAGACGCGAACTCTCGAGCAGCGTGGCACTAAGCCGCAGCACTAGCAGCCTCCTGGGGCGCAACAAACGCCTTTGCTTGTTTGTCATACGACAGGCCGAGCGACTTGGCCTGCGACTTCACGAGCTTGCCGATCTGCGTTGCCGCCGCTTTGTTCTCGGCGTCCGTAATGTGTGTCGCAACCAGCTCATTGATCTCATCAGCAGACTGCGCTGCCTCGACCATATCGCGCACCTCAGACACGGCAGCCGCCACGTCTTTGCTGGCACTGTTGCGGTCATTAATTGTGTCTTTGGCCGACTGCAGGACCGTGGCGAACCAATCAGGCTCCGCGTGCAGGTCCGGCACCTCGAACGGTGCAAAGCCCGGCGCGTTCTTGCCGACGTGTCTTTCGGTCGGTGAAAAGTCGAGCACCGCACCAGAGCGACCGCGAGCCATATACCCGAGCATATCGGTAGCTTTCAGAATCTCGGCGTAGCTCCCGCCCTGGATGTCCGGGCGCTGGTTGGTTTCGTCACCGGCCGCCTTTTCTTCTTTGGCGTGGGCAATCAGCACAATGTCTTTGCCGATCTGCATAGTCCGGCGCAGCCAGGAATTAAACACACCCTTGAGCGCACCATATCCCTGCAAGGTCAGCTCTCCGGTACGTCGTACCATCTTGGGGTCATTCGCCGCCAGGTACGCGGTAATGCTGTCGAGCTGCCGGCCTACTGTGTCCACGATAATGGTGTCGTAGCCGGTCAGATCAGACTCACTCATGCCTGAGACTTCATCCCAGCTTTCGATCTGCACTGTGTCGCCCCGGAACGCGGAGCGATGGGCGCCCCGGTCAAAGTCGAGCAGCAGCGGGTTAGCGGTCGAGAACGCGACCGAGGTCTTGCCAATGCCGGGATCACCATAAATCCCGACGACTACCTGCGTCATCTGCAGGGGTTCATCTTTGGTTACTATCTTCATCTAACTTTCCTTTTTTTGTGGGGGAAACTGGCGGCACCGCCGGACGGCCTTCCAAGCACAGACCTCGGTATCGGCTTTTACTTCGGTCTGAATAATCCGACGGCGCCATATAAGTGCGATGGATGGGGGGGAGGAAGCCCCTACGACGCCACCGCGCGCCGGGAGTGCGCACCATTGGAAGAAGGAGGAACCAACAGGTGCGCATGGTTAATAATGTCGTACCGCATTGCTCGCAGCTCATCAGCAGCATCGAGCAATTGGTCAAGGTAAACCTCAACTTTGGCCGGATCACCGGCAAAACCTTTGTCGATCTTGGTCAATGCTTCCTCCATATCGACTTTGATCTCGGACCAATCCCAGCAAGTGTCTGCAAAGCTTTTCATCTGATCTGTGCCTCCAACAATCTGTGCGTCTGTTTTTCCACCGCGATCTCGAACTCCGCGTAAAGCCCATCGAGGGCGTTAAACCCATCATCGAGGTCCCGAAAAATCTCATCCTTTGCAACGATCAAATCTTCGATGTCGTTGTAATTGGCGACGTCGTGGGTGACGTCGATCAGGGCGAGACAGACCTCGCGAATCTTGGCGAGCTCTTTGTCGATCTGTTCCTGGGCATCAATCATCGTCGTACCCCATTGCCCGCAGCACGAGCGTCACGACTACGAGCGCCACGCCGAAGCCGGCGAACATCAGCAGGAAGTGGATCGCCTGATCCATCAGATACATTTCCGCGTTCATATCGCCCTCCAAGTAACAGCGGGTGTGCCGTTGACGGTGCAAATCGTTTTGCGGCACTTTTCGACCAGACCTTTTTTGGCAAGGTCGGGTAAGCGGCGGGCCGTGACGTATCTATCGACGCCCATGTAAGCAGCGAGCTCTGCGCTCGTTACCATCACGCGGGATGCGTTAATCCGGCGCAGGGTGTTAAGGACTTCGGCAGACTGCTTGGCGTGCTTGCCAAGAGCCACGAATTGAATCGCTGCCTGGTGGCTGGTTTCCGGGTCAGTCCGGCGGGCTAGGTTGGTTGCCATCTTGGTTCCTCCGTTCAAGAAAAGATACTTGATGTATCAAAGCAGGAGAAACAATACCGATAACAATCATAGAAGTCAACAAAAGGTTGGCATAAATATCAAAAAAATGCAGTAGTAGGCCAGAAATGCCTATAAAAACAACCAAAAAGGGATAAAAAAAGTTGCTATTCGCCGGCTAAAAGCCAGCCAGCAGATACATCGAGGGCGTCAGAGAGCTCGAGGAATTGGGAAAGGGATGGCTCGCGGCGACCGCACAGCCAATGACCGACCGCCCCCCGGGTGACCCCGAGGGCGTCGGCAATATCTTGCTGGGTGATCTGGCGCTCATCCATGACCAAGAGAGCGCGATCGATCCAAGTCACTTCTTGCGGGCCTGCAGTTCCTTCGCAATGGCCAGAGCTTGTTGGTTTTGCTCAGCCATTTTGGTGGCCTCTGCCAATAGCTCATCCTGCTGGGCCTGGGTCAGTTCCTGATAGACCGCATCAAAATGTTCGGGGAGCTCGTTACCGTCGGCTGCGCCGACCATTAGATAATCCACACTCACGCCAAAGATTTGTGCGACCTTTGCAATCCGCTTGCCGGGTATGACGCCGCGCGTCCACCAGCTTGAGATTGCTTGAGGGGAACTGCCGAGAGCCCGCGCCAGGTCGGCCTGTTTCCAGTGCCGATCCCGCATTAACTCATCCAACCTGTCTATTGCGTTTTTTGTCATGGTTTTCCTCCATTGGTGGAGATCAACCACGTTGCTTTTCTTACGCAACACTCAAAACTCCTGTTTGTGAACACTTTATGCTCCGTCAGTTTTTTTTTGGCAGGGGTTCTGTAACTGCCGTTTAATTTACGGTTGGTGCTCTGTGTACCAACACGGCACACCAACACTCCAAACATCCTTTGGGTTTTGGTCTTGGGTCTTGCGCCAAAGCCATTGTGTGACTGCGCGTCCTGACCAACCCTTAGTGCGCCTTTTTGCCCAGTTGTTAGACCAACGCAAACGCACCCATTCTTCGCCCTCGATGCCGAATCTGGACGGTGCGTCGGCCCCGCTCTGTGCTATCGCAACAGGCGACCCGTTCTTGCGCCTGATCTGGTCAGCGAGTGGCGCTGAAAAATGCCACCCGCTTTCCACATCCGATGCGGTGACTTGTTTGCATCCAGAAATTGTCATTAGTAATTCTCTGCTTGTTATGTCAATCAATGCTCTACAGAATATCACGGTAAAAAATAAACACAATCCCTAATTTGTTGTTTATTCCTCAGAGGAAACCCGAAACCTCAACCAAAAGTTGACAAGAAACAAGAGATTTGGGATATTCGCGTGCTATGCACGCATTTGACAGACTTCAAGAGGTTTTCGGCAGCCAGGCAAGACTGGCTCGCACCCTCAACATCAGCCGCATGGCGGTGAACAAATGGCGCCGGCGTATCCCTGCTGAGCGGGTGCTGGACATCTACTACGCCACCAATGGGGAAATCACCCCGCACGAAATGCGGCCGGACATCTACCCGGACCCGGATTGGCGACCATGAGCATACGACGCATCCTAGCGTCGCTAGATGCTGATTTGCCCCCGGCAGAGAAGCTGCTGCTGGTACTGCTTGCGGATAACGCTGATGACAGCACCGGGAAATGCTGGCCGAGTCAGGCATATCTGGCCCGCAGGGCAGGGGTCACGCGCAAGTCGGTCAATCAGATTATTTCCAGGCTGGTGGATAAGGGATTAGTCACTGTCCAGAAGCGCTACCGGGACACCGGAGCCCAGCGATCAAATATGTACAGGGTGTTACCCAACGTTACACCCCCCTGTGTCCAGAAGTTACACCCCCCTGTTACTCAGGGTTACACAGAACCTGTCAGTAATGAATCTATTACTACTACTACTCCTATTGGGAGTTATCCACAGGAGAAATCCAATGGAAGAAAACTTAGTGCAGTCGAACAAGCAGAAGCCGCCACCGCAAGAGTCGAAGCTCGTCTCGCTGCCCGAAGAACAGCAGATCAGAGCAATAACGAGGCTCTGGCAACGGATGACCCAGCTATGGGGGCATCGGCATCTAAGCGCGTGGGGGCAGTGCGCCGACGCTAACGGAAACCTCACGGATACAGCAGAGCTATGGCTGCAGGGGCTGGGCAGATTCACGCTGAGCGAGGTCGGTAACGGCGTCAACAAGATGGTCGAAAAGGGCCAGGAATGGCCGCCCACGCTGCCGGAGTTCATGGCGATGTGCAAACCCAAACGCCTGGCACCGTATCACAAGATGGCTAAAGCTCTGCCGGCCCCGGAAGTCGATAGCGCCATTGCAGTCGCGGAGCTCAGAAAGATTCGGGCACTGCTCAACAAGGAGAAAGCGGCATGATGAAGATATTTAGCTGGGAGTTTCTGATCTCAACCTACCTGGTGCTGGTCACTGTGTTCCTGCTTGCCGGATGCTCATCTCACCACAGCCTGCGAGTAGGCGATACGACGTACACCGCAGGCGTGTCCATTCACAAACACGAGGACATCAACCTTGACTGATTTAGCCAAACGCTTTTGGACCTGGACCTATATGTCGGGATGTTTCGCCATCATCCTGGCGCACGTTTTCCTGGTTGGCTGCGTAGATGTAGGCAGCACCAGTGGCGGTGCCACCAGCGACGCTGACGCGACCGGCGGCTCAAGCACGCAGACGCAGGAGCAAACCCCTGCTGAGTGAAGAAGCGCTGAGCCTGGTGACAACCGTGAAACTGGTCACCGGCGCGGCTGGGATTCTGCTCGCGGTGCTTGTCTGCGTTGCCCTCGCAATCTGATCCTGAGAAATTGAATGAGCTATCGCTATTTACCGGAGCCGGGGGCGGTGTCCTCGGCACCAAGCTGCTCGGATGGAAATCAGTCGGGTACGTCGAATGGGACAAATACTGTCAGCAAGTCCTCGCGCAAAGGATCGAAGACGGATTCCTCGATGAAGCCCCAATCTTCGGAGACATTGACGAGTTCATCGAGTCCGGTGCAAGTAAAAAATACGCGGGGTTTGTCGACGTGGTTACGGCAGGCTTTCCCTGCCAAGGACACAGTATTGCGGGTAAACGGCTCGGGGAAAAAGACCCGCGCAACAAGTGGCCGGAAACGCTTGCAGTCATTCGCGATCTACGACCTGGACTCCGATACGCCCTGCTGGAGAACGTCCCAGGTTTGCTTTCAGTTAACGGAGGCGCAATGTTCGCGCAAATTCTCGCAGACCTGGCCCAAGCAGGGTTTGATGCGCGATGGTGTGTGCTCGGAGCAGACGATGTGGGAGCGCCGCACAGACGCAAAAGACTCTGGATCAAAGCGACTAGCCAAAACCCCGAGCGCAGCGGACGCCTACACCGGAAACATGAAGAAGGACGAATTCAAGTTCGGGAACAGCGGGAGTCTGGCTCAACAGGTGGAGAGCGGGTTTCTGGAGACTCACCGGAAGTGGCCAACTCCATCGGTGTCGGACACGGAAGGCGGTCAGCAGTCGGATCGGGTGGAACAAACGCAATCGGGCGCATACATCCTCCGGAAGAAGAACAAACCGGACAGCACGTTTGGAGCGAAGCTGTCGGACGCAGTTCTGTTCGAGGAAAAGAAATATTCACCGCTTCCTGGAAAACTGAACCCGACGTGGGTCGAGTGGCTCATGGGGTGGCCTCTAGGGTGGACCGACTCAAAGCCCTTGGAAACGGACAAGTTCCAGCAGTGGCTGCAACTGCATGGACGATCCTGAGTACCGGCACTTGAGACTGTGCGCAGCTCGAATGGCGTGGCCGCAACGCTTCCAGCGTACACCGTCAGGCAAATACACCTGGGGCGAATGGTTCGAGCGCAAGTTCGGCATCAGCCTGGAAGAACTGCGCAAGACTGAGGGCAGCGATGTTAAACGTGATTAGCCTCGGAGCCGGTGTGCAGTCCTCCACGATGGCACTGATGGCGGCAGAAGGAGAACTGACCCCAATGCCGGATTGCGCGATCTTTGCCGACACTGGCGCAGAACCGAAGCACGTTTACGACTTCCTAGATTACGTCGAGTCGCTTGTGCCGTTTCCGGTGTATCGCGTGATGGAGGGCGAGGGGTTAGAGGCTGACATTCTCAAGGGCATAGACGGTGGTCGGTGCGCGACTCCCCCATTTTTCACCCTAGACGATGATGGGAATAAGGGGATTCTTAGAAGGCAATGCACTGCTGAGTACAAGATTAAGCCCATTCAGCAAAAAGTAAGGCAACTGATGGGTTTGGAAAAGGGTCAGCGTGGGCCTAAAGAAGTGGCCGTGCGTATGTGGATTGGCATATCAATGGATGAGTCTGTGAGGATGAAGCCAAACCAGACCAAGTGGATTGAAAACGTCTGGCCTTTAATCAAAAAAGATATGTACCGATACGACTGCATCGACTGGATGCGCGATCACGGCTATCGGGAGCCAAGCAAATCGGCCTGTTACTTCTGCCCTTATCACGATAACTCGACTTGGCAAAACATGATGGATCACGATCAAGATTCTTGGAATCGCTCAGTCCGTCTTGATACCGCATTACGCAAGGGAATGAGCGGCGTCAAGAGTCAGATTTTTATCCACCGATCCATGCAACCACTAACCGAATGTGACTTTGACCCGGCGCGTGACCAGTTCGATATGTTCGACCATGAGTGCGAGGGAATGTGTGGCGTATAGATGCCAGCGACCAGGCAGTACGTCCCGGCCGATGATGCACCGCCAGCGCCCTGCGACCTGGGATGCTGGTGGTGGTGGCGTTGCCGTAACGAAAAGCTGGCATGCGAGCCGTTTGAGCGGTTCGTCAATGACCCCTACGCAACCCGGCGGGAGCCGCCTAAGAAGTTCATAGCCACCCGCAAAACCTACGACACGATATTTCGAACACGCAAGAAATGCAGTTGAGCCTGCCCTGGCCGCCGTCCGTCAATAACTACTGGCGCATGGCACGAGGCCGAATCTATATCTCGGCCAGGGGTAAGGCGTACCGTGAGGCGGTCAAAGTGATTGCGCATGGTCGTGGATTCTTCAACCCGGAGACGCGGCTCAAGGTGCATATCACGGCGAACCCACCGGACCGCCGACGCCGAGACATCGACAACCTGTTCAAGTGTACGCTCGACAGTCTGGAACACGCCAACGTATTCGCGGATGACTCGCAAGTGGACAAGCTCTCGATCCATCGCGCTGTCGTGATTCCGGGCGGTGCCTTGCTCGTGACGATACAATCCGTATCCAGTGAGGAATGAGATGAAGCTGCCGCCAACAGAAAAGCCGCTGACAATCAAGCAGGAGCGCTTTGCGCAGCTTGTGATCGAGAAACAGGGCCGTTTGTCGGAGGCATACCGAGACGCTTATGACGCGGAAAACATGACAGACGAGTCAGTCAAAGTCGCTGCGCACCGATTAGCCAGGGAGCATGAGGGCGTTGCCAATCGGATCGCTGAGCTGCAGGGCGAGCTATTGGAACGCCACAGGACGAGCGTGGACACAATTACCGCTGAGCTCGAAGAAGCCCGCCGCCTGGCAATGGCTGAGAAAGCCGCAGGTCCGGCAGTGCAGGCGTCGATGGGCAAAGCCAAGCTGCACGGCCTGTTGATCGAGAAGAAGGAGGTCACCACGCCGCAGGGCGTCAAGTTCGTGATGATGGCACCGGATGCTGAAAGAAAAGCCGGAGATTAAGTACCAGGCATCGCCGGCATTGTGGGACTTCCATCAGTGCGGGGCATTTGTCCGGGGTGTGATGGGGCCGGTCGGGTCCGGCAAATCGACGGCATGCTGCTGGGAGTTGTTCAGACGCTGCCAGGAGCAGGAGCCGGGACCAGACGGCATACGACGCACCCGCTGGGCTGTGGTGCGCAACACCTACCGCGAGCTAACTGATACGACGGTCAAGACCTGGCTCGATTGGTTCGATGACGTGGGTGATTTCGTGCAGCAGGATATGACGCACCGGATCAAGTTCCAAGACGTCGAGGCCGAGATTATGTTTCGGGCACTCGATCGGCCGCAGGACGTCAAGAAGCTGCTATCGCTAGAGCTGACCGGTGCCTGGGTCAACGAGGCCCGGGAAGTGCCGAGGGCGGTGATTGATATGCTGCAGGGTCGTGTCGGTCGCTATCCGTCCAAGCGTGATGGGGGTCCGACGTGGCTCGGCGTCATCATGGATACCAACCCGCCGGATAACGATCACTGGTGGTATCGACTCTTTGAGGAAGTCGCACCCGACGGCTGGCAGCTATTCAAGCAGCCGAGTGGCCGGGGGCCAGATGCAGAGAACACCGAGAACCTGCCCGATGGCTACTACGACCGGCTGCAGTCAGGCAAGGATGACGAGTGGGTCCGGGTCTATGTCGATGGCGAATACGGATTTATCACCGAAGGCCGGCCGGTCTTTCCTGAGTTTCGGGATCACTTGCACGTTTCGCGTGAAACATTAGCGCCGCTTGAAAACCAAACCATCGTGATCGGCATTGACTTCGGTCTGACGCCGGCCGCGGTCTTTGGTCAGCGCGATGTCCGGGGTCGATGGCGCTGGATACACGAGCTCGTCACCGAGGACATGGGTGCGGTCCGGTTCGCGGAGCTGCTGCAGAACGAAATGGCCTCACGCTTTCCCGGGGCTGAGTACCAGGTATGGGGCGATCCGGCGGGCGACCAGCGGGCGCAGACCGATGAAACCACGCCATTCCAGATACTGCGTGCCCGGGGCATCAAGGCACGTCCGGCACCGAGCAATGACTTTACGCTGCGCCGGGAGGCAGTCGCGACGCCGCTGTCACGCCTGGTCGATGGTGAGCCGGGCCTGTTGATCTCGCCAAGCTGCACCGCGCTGCGCAAGGCGATGGGGGGAGGCTACTGCTACAAGCGCATACAGGTATCAGGCGATGAGCGCTTCCACGATAAGCCGGATAAGAATCAATACAGTCACGTCGCGGATGCAGCGCAATACCTCATGCTGGGAGCGGGTGAGGGCCGGGCGATCTTGAAGCACCACACCCCGGGGCCGAGCAAGCCGATCCAGGCAGATCAGGGTTGGAGCGTCTTTGGTTGAGCTACTACGTCGTGTGTTTTGCGTGTCGCGGGGCACCGCGCTGGTGGAACCGGTTTTTGCATCCGAAAGCGCTGCACGTCTTTGCGCTCAAGTGGACCGGCAAGCATTGGGTGATGGTGCATCCGAGGATCGCGTATCTCGAAGTGCAGGTGCTCGATTATGAGAACGAAAGCGACCTGCCGACCATCGTGTCAAAAATGGAAATAGACGGCCTGTGTCGGGTAGACTTCAACCACTTGGATACAGAACGTATCCGCTTGCCGTGGATATTCGGGCCGTGGACCTGCGTCTCGCAGATTAAGGCACTGCTCGGGATTCGTGCTTGCTGGGTACAAACGCCACGCCAATTGTGGCGACACTTGAAACGAGGAATTTAATATGGGTGATTCTGGTGGTGGTGATAGTGGCGGCAGATCAGCCGCGTTAGATCGAGGCGGTCCTCGTGGCGGGATTCGCGGCAGTGGCGGTAACTTGCCTGGACCGAGCGAAAGCCGTGGCGCGCTTGGTAGGGACCCAGGTGCGCGCAGTGCTGCAGAAACTGATCCCAGCGCGATAGCGGGATTTTTGGGTTTGTCCGACAGAGATAGACAAGCCAACTTCAACGACAACGCTGCGCGGGACGCCCGAGACATGGGGGCCAATCGTGGCGGCGGCGGTGATTACCAAGCAGAATTAGCCGCAGCGGCTGCAGCAGCAGAGCAAGCAAAGCCAAAGCCAGAGGAACCTGCCCCAGCACCGGCCGCTGCCTCTGAACCATCAGGATCGGCACCGAGGCCCGCGCCAAGACCGGCACCGGCACCACAACCGGCGTTTGATCCGGCGGCTTACATGGCAGATATCCAGGCACGCTATGACGAGCAGTTGCAAGCCATTCAGCAAGAGATTCGGGCGGCTGATGAGGCCCGCTCAGCGCAACTGGCAGAGCTAACAAAACAAACGGAAGAACGCAAAAAGAAAATAAAGAAACCGCGCAACTACGCTCGTTTGTCACTGCTATCAGGGTCTGAGCTGGGTATTCCAGACACGACAACGCTGGGCGTATGAAATACAACAAACCCAGCGAGCTGGGAACCACCGAGGACCTGGTAAAAAGATTCCAGGCCGCCAAGAAACAGCGCTCGACGTGGCAGACCCATCTGCGCGAGTGCTACGAATACGCACTGCCCCAGCGCAACACGATGACGCAGTTCTCGCGTGGGCAAAAGAAAAACGAGGACATATACGACTCGACGGCCGTGGTCGGTACGCAGAAGTTCGCCAGCCGTCTGCAGGCGACGCTGATTCCACCCTGGCGCGAATGGTCGATGCTGGTCCCGGGATCAGAGATTCCAAAAGATGAGCACGAGAAAATCCAGCCGGTACTCGATGACATCACCAAGATCATTTTCGATCACATCAACCACAGCAACTTTGCGACGCAGGCGCATGAGTCGTTCCTTGATCTCGCAGTATCGACCGGCGTGCTGGCGCTTGAGGAAAACGACACCGCCGAATCTGCGCTCGAATTTCACAGCGCGCCATTAGCGGAGATATACCCCGAGGCAGGACCGTGGGGCACGATTGAGACGGTATGGCGTGAGCACAAGGTGCCGGCCCGGCATATTGACCGGCTCTGGCCGGGGGCTGAGCTGTCCGAGACGATGAAGAAAAAGGCCAGCGAGCGCCCTGATGAGAAATGCTCGCTGATCGAGGGCACGATCTATCTGCCCAAACGTGGCTATTGGCATCAGTGCGTCCTCGAAGAAGCCAGCAAGGAGTACATATTCGGGCAGGACTACGAAGTCTCGCCGTGGATTGTGTTCCGCGAGTATGTGGTGCCGGGGGAAACCCTGGGACGCGGCCGGATCATGCAGGTGCTGCCGGACATTAAGACCGCCAACAAGGTGGTCGAATACGTCTTGAAGAACGCAGCGCTGGCGATCTCTGGCGTCTACACCGCAGCCGATGACGGCGTGATTAACCCTTACAGCATCCGGCTTACCCCGGGCGCCATTATCCCGGTTGGCAGCAACGACAACGCCAATCCGACGCTGCGGCCGCTGGATCGCTCTGGCGATATTCAGTTCAGCGCCCTGGTGCTAGATGACCTGCGCAAGCGGATCAATAAAGCGCTATTCGCGGAGCCCTTTGGTGAGGTCGATTCTCCGGTACGCAGCGCCACGGAAATGGCGATCCGTAACCAAGAGCTCGTGCAGGATTCGGGCAGTGCCTTTGGCCGGATGCAGACCGAGTTCGTCGAGAAGATTATCAAGCGCGCTGTGTCGATCTTGAAACGTGCCGGAAAGATTCCCGATATCCGGGTGGACGGCAAAGAGGTCACGATCAAGCACACCAGCCCATTGGCGCGGGCACAAGACCAGGATGATCTGGTAGCGGTCAATCAGTACCTGCAGACCGTCGGGCAGCTCGGTCCCGAAGTGTTGGGCCTGGGCACCAAGTTGGAGGAATTCCCGGGATACATTGGCAAGAAACTCGGGCTGGATGCTGATCTGTTACGCACCGAAGTCGAAAGGGAGGCAATGGCTGAGGCGGCCATGCAGGCAGAGCAAACGGCTGCATGATCGAAAACGTCAAGGCCCGCAAGGGCTGGGCGGCTTTAGAGATAGAGCCGCCGGGACCGACTAAGGAAAGCGCAGCCAAAGGCCGTGAGATTGCCTCGCGCTTCCATGAGTGTTTCCGTACCGACGCCGGCCAGTATGTCCTCGACCGGCTCATCGCGATCACCCTATTGCGTCCGACCGTGACGCCGGCATCTACACAGTTCGAAGCCGGTATTCGAGAAGGGCGTGCCGACCTGGTGCGTCAGATACTGGCGCAGATCGAAACCGCTGAAAAGCAGTGAGGTATTCCCCATGACAGAAGAAACAACCGAAGAAGTCCAAGCCGCACCCGAAGCCGAGCAGCCGGCGGCTGCCGAAGCGATACCGGGCGATTCCCTGATTGATGCTGTTGAGGCTGCGCCGGCCGAAGTCGACGGTGCCAAAGACGTGCCCGAGTGGTTCAAGCAGGACAAATACAAAACCGTCGAGGATCAGGCCAAAGCCTACGCTGAGCTGGAAAAACGGATGGGCGCTTTTACCGGGGCACCCGAGGATGATTACCAGGTGCCGCAGGTCGAGGGTCTGGACCCGGGCGTCATGGAAAATAACCCGATGATTGCGTGGTTCAAGGAATCAGCCCGCGAGTCGGGTATGAACCAGGCAGCTTTTGAGCGCTTTGTCTCGGGCTATCTCTCGACTGAGCAGGAAATGGTCAGCAACAACCGGCAGCGTGAGCTCGCAGCTCTCGGTGACAATGCCAAATCACGTCTGACAGACCTTGCTGATTGGGGGCAGGGCAACCTGTCAGCGGATCAGTGGGAAATATTTAAGGGCGTGGCCTCGACCGCAGTGGGCGTTGAGCTGCTGGAATCCATGATCGGCAGAACCCGCGAGGCAAAACTGGCCCGCGATCCCGAAGCGACGCAAGCCACCGGTCACACCACGGCCGAAGAATTGCGCCAGATGCGTTACGCCAAGACCGAAAGCGGTCAGTTGCGTATGAGCGTCGACCCCGAATACAAGAAGCAAGTCGACCGTGCTTATAGCGAAGCCTATGGCACGGCGGCATAAAGTTGAAATAGCCATATTAGTATGGATACAATTCGTATCTAGTAACAGGTAAAGCGATGGCCGCGGATACCTCGCATCAGCGAGCCCGCAATTAAATCGTGTAATTGTTAGCTCTAGGAATGGACACCTCGATCCTTATCGAGCCCTGACCGGAGCCGGATCACACAGCACGCACGCTGTGAGACGTCGGCCCGCACAGCGGATACCCGAGTGTCGAAAAGGCGCCAAGCGAAAGCTCGGCATTTTTTAGGCATTTGATAAGGATCAAATACTATGTCCATTAATCTGTCCTCTGTTGCGCAGCAGCAGTTTGATGACGACGTTAAGCACGCGTTTCAGACTGCCGGCTCTTTGCGCGACACCGTTACAGTGCGAAATGGCGTAGTCGGCGATATCTACAAATTCCGCAAAATGGGTAAGGGTCTGGCTAACCAGAAAGCTACCCAAGCGGATGTGACGCCGATGGACGTTTCGCACTCTCTCATCAACTGCACTCTGGAAAACTGGAACGCTCCCGAGTACACCGACATCTTTGATGCTGCCGAGGTCAACTTTGACGAGCAGCGTGAACTGGCGCAGACCATTGCGGGTGCGCTGGGTCGCAGGCTGGATCAGCTCATCATCGACGCCCTGGCTGCTGAGTCGAGCCCGGCGGGCACCATTGCCCACGGTTCGGCCGGTATGACGGTGGCGAAGGTGGTCGAAGCCTCCAAGCATCTCAACGACAAGGGTGTGCCTTCAAGTGATCGGCATTTCGCAGTATCTGCTGCCGGCCTTGAGGACTTGCTGAACATTTCCACGGTCACGAGCTCTGACTACAACAGTGTGAAAGCGCTGATGTCGGGAGAGATCGACACCTGGATGGGCTTCAAGTGGCACATCATCGAGTCCCGCTCCGAGGGTGGCCTCCCCTATGCGTCAAGCACCTGGGAAGGATTCGCCTGGCACAAAAGTGCAATCGGTCTTGCGGTTGGCATTGATATCAAAACCGAAGTGAATTACATCGCGCAGAAAACCTCTTGGCTCTGCAACGGTGTGATGAAAGCCGGTGCGGTATCTCGTGACGGCGACGGTTCTGTATCCGTCAGCTACCAGTAAGGAGTAATCATCATGGCATACGCTCTCAGTGGTTTGCAGCAAGTTGGCCCTGGTGGGAACGCTCCCCGCATTTGGGTCTACTCAACAACCGACGCAATCGCGACAGTGAACACTGCCGGTTACTTCAACAACGCCAGCGATCTTCTGCAGGTCCGCGACATCATCTTCGTGTGCGATACCAATACGCCCACGACGCATCTTGTCAGCGTCCTGTCGAACGCCTCTGGTGTGGTTGACGTCTCCGACGGCACCGCCATTGCGGAAACCGACGGCGACTAATCGCTAGTCGGGTCATTAGTTCCTCGTTGTGGGGGAACACAACCGGGAAAGGCAGGGGTCTGGAATACGGCCCTTGCCTTTTCTTTTCTAGGATTTAAGTATGGCGACCAGCATTTCGATGTGCTCCAACGCCCTGCTGATGATCGGACACGGCACGATCTCATCGTTTACCGAGGGCGGGTCAGGTGCTGAGGCAGCATCTAATCTTTACGACTCAACCTATGAGTCGCTGCTGAGTGCGCATCGCTGGCGCTTTGCGGCCGCCAAAAGTCAGCTCAGTCAGTTGACTGATACACCGCTGAACGATTGGACCTACGCCTATCAGTTGCCGTCCGGCTATCTCATGGGCATCAGTGTGTATCCCAACGTGGAATATGAGATTTACGAAGATAAGCTTTATTCCGATTCCAATGAGGTAGCACTGGATTACCTTTTCAAACCGGACGAATCCAGACTGCCGGCGTACTTTTCCAAGACGCTGGAATATGACCTGGCGGCACAGTTTGCCATTCCAGTTACCGGCAACCGTTCACTGGCTGAGATATATACGCTCAAGTTTGAGAACCAGTTAAAGCGTGCCCGGTTTGCAGATTCGCAGTCACGGCCACAGGCCGGCATCGTGGATTCACCCTTCATTGAGGCGCGTGCGTAGTGCCACGTCTTAGAACGCTACAGACGGCGTTCAATGCGGGCGTGCTCGATCCGCGCCTGGCAGCGCGTACTGACGTCAAGCAGTATTACCAGGGCGCCGATACCGGCACTAATGTCCTAGCGTTGCCGCAGGGTGGGTTTAAGCGACGCCCGGGTATGGCGTATTACGCCACGCTCGGCGCAGAGTCTCGCCTGTTTACGTTCTCCTTTAACGTCGAGCAGACCTATGTGATGGCGTTTCAGAATAACGCGATCAAGGTGTACAAGGATGGGGTGCTGCAGGCCACAGTGACCACGACGTACACGCTGGCGCAGTGCAAAGAGCTCAACGTCACGCAATCGGCCGACACGATGATTATCGTGCATGAGGATCACCAGCCGGCCAAGCTCGTCCGTGGTGGTTCGCACTCAAGCTGGACGCTCTCAAACATCACGCTCAGCAACATTCCAAACTTTGATTTTGGATCAGGCGCCGAAGCGGTATGGAGCGGGACGCGGGGCTGGCCTAAAACGGTGGCATTTTTCCAGCAGCGTCTATGGTTCGGGGGATCAGGACAGCGACCGCAGACCCTATGGGGTTCAGTCGTAGCGGATTACTTCAATTTTAACGTCGGCACCGGCGCTGATGATGACGCGATAGACGTCACGCTCGATACCAACCAGATCAACGGCATTGTCGCCCTTATGCCTGCACGGCATTTGCAGTTATTTACCACAGGCGGCGAGTTCTATATCTCATCAAGCCCAATCACGCCCGGCAACATTGCGATCAAAAACCAGACGCGATTCGGTTCCAGTACCACGCCGCCGGTCAACATTGACGGCGCCACCTTGTTCCTTGACTACGGCCAGAGCTCGGTCCGTGAGTTTCTATTCTCTTGGGAGGAAGATGCGTACACGTCGAACAGCGCGACGCTCCTGGCGTCACACCTCATCACGACGCCGGTTGATATGGATGCACGGCGCGGAACGGCGACAGAGGATGCAAATTACGTTTATGTGGTCAACTCCGATGGGACGATGGCGGTATTCAACACGCTGCGAGCCCAACAGGTCGCTGGATGGACCAAGTGGCAAACGACCGGGGAAATCCAAGCCGTCACGGTAGAAGGCACCGAGGTCTGGTTCGCGGTCAAACGGACCATCAACAGCGCGACGGTGTACTACCTGGAAAAAGCCGACCCCGATACCTATACCGACGCCAACAAAAAACAGACGCAATCGGCGAGCACCACGGTCAGCAACCTGGCGCACCTCAATGGGCAATCTTCCCGGGTGCGTGCGGATGGCTCGATCATGGATGACGCCACACCATCAAGCGGGTCGATTACTTTGGCGCGTAACGGCACCGTCGTAGAAGTCGGTCTGGATTACGACGTGACCGTGACCACCATGCCGGTGACGTCCGACTTCAACAATGGCTCGATCCTGACCGAAAAGAAAAGACTGATTCGTATCGTCGGGGATTTTTACCAGACCCTCGGCGTCTATGTGACTACGACCGGCACCAGTTCCAATGTGCTCGTGCCCGAGCGCAATCTCGGTGAGGACGTGCTGGATGCAGCGCCCTCGTCTTACACCGGCATCAAAGAGGTCTACCTCAACGGCTGGGACCGGCTCGCGCAAGTCACGATTACACAAACCGACCCACAGCCATTCACGTTGCTGGGACTATTGATTGAGGTAGAAGCGTAATGGCGACATTACCAATAAGCCCGGACGCAGCATACCTGGGCGTCAAATTTCTTACTGGCATTTTTGGCGCATCGTCTGGAAGTAAACAACGCAAAGCAGCCGGTGTGCTAGCTGACCGCACGATTGAAAGCGGGGAACGTCAAGCCGGATTGCTCGAACAGTACGCCGTGCGTCAGGAAGAATACGCCGGCATGCACGATGCGTATGCAGAACAAGCTGCTAATGCAGTACGCAAGCAGGCGGGCCTGAGATACCTGTACGCAGAAAAAGCAGCCGATCTTGAAGCACAAGAAATACCGCTGATGCTTCTTGGCATTGAGCGGCAGGTCAAAGAAGAAGAAAAACTAGCGACAGACCGGGAGATAGGCCGGCGACGTCAGCTCAATCAGGCACTCGCGAGCCAAGTCGCCCTGCGCACCGCGCAAGGCATACAAGCCTACGACGGCAGCCCGCTCGCCATGATGGGCGCCGATATGACGCAATTCGAGCGTGACCAGGCAATAGATAAAGCCGACACCGCCCGGCGCATTGTCGATAACCGCTTCTTTGGTTCTGAGCGGGCCAAGCTGATGGCCGACCGGGTATCGCTGCTGCGGTTCGGTGCTGCCACAGAACTAGAGGCCGGCATGGAGCAGGCGGTCCTGGTCGGTACGCAAGCGGCGCTGCAGGCCGAAGCCATCCGCATGGGAGCAGAAGGCACCCGCATGAGTGCCGAATCCCGAATCGAAGCCTCGCAGCTCGAAGCCGAGGCGATCCGCATCCAGGGCAAGACCGCGCAAACGAGCTCGTACATCAACGCCGCGAATACCTTGCTCGATGTAGGAATCCGATATCAGAGCTTAGGTGGATAAGATGGCGACCACACGCAGATACCAATCAGACCAACGAGCCGGCACACCACAGGGCCGCGATCCTTTCAGCTATGGGCAGGGCATCCGTGCCCCGGCGGCTCCCAATATCCCCATGCCGCCACGTCCAGCAGGCGCACCACCGGGACCGCCGCGTATCTATGAGCCGCGCATTACCCCCGCGCAGGCACAGTTTGAAGGTCAGGCAAAGATAGCAAGCCAGCTATCCAAGACGCTAGGCGCGTGGGGCGAGCGGTTCTACGACAGAGCGGCGGCCGACGCAGAACAGCGTGGCCTGCAGGCCGGCACACTAGCCGGCGGCTCGGGCGCCATTGAGTTAAACGACGAGGACACCATTTATGCCAACGCCTTTAACAAGGGCGTAATGGAGGCATACAAAGGTCGTCTGCAGTTGGACTCAAAACAAACCTTGAGTCGCTTTGCGATAGAGCACCCGGATGATGTGGACGCCTTCGACCGGATGGTTGATACCTACAAGGTCAACACGCTAAAGCAGCAGTCGGATCCGCAAATACAGGCATACACCAGCCAAAAAATTGACGAGTACGCGTTTGAGTACCGCAACACCATTCTTGCGACAAAAGCGGAGCGCGACCGAGAGCTATCCGAAGCAGTATGGAATGAGTCTTTTCGCGATCTAACACTCGATCTTGAAAAGCGCATCAAAGGCGGCGACCAAGCGCTAATTGCCAATACTACCCTTGAAATACAAAACCATTTGGAAGCCGGTATTGCGTCCGGGTTTATTGACGGCGATGAAGCGTCGGACCGTAGTATCAAAGTGCGCGAAGATGCGGAAGTTCAACTATATCTCGAACAATTCGAAAAGGAATCCCGAGACGGAAATGCCGATGCGGCGTTCCTAGCCTTCCGCAATGCTGATGATTTGCCGGTATCAGATGCAATTCGAGAGCGTGTCGAGCAAGGCATGTTAGCCAAAATTAAAGCTGCTGATGATTGGCGCGAAAAACAGGAAAAAGCGCAAGAGGAAATTAAAAAAGCACAACAGCGGGAAATGACTGCAATAGGTCTTGAGTTGTACGGAACCGGGCAGCTCAGTATGGAATGGGTCAATCAACAAACCAGCGCGCGATCAATCGATAACTCACAAATACAAATGCTGACGCGCCTTGCCGAAAGCTCTGAGGCCGATATCCTTTCTCGTATGAACGCTGACGTCGAACTGGAACTGTGGCAGGAGATATACGGCGGCGTAGATAACAGCGATCTCCCCGATATATATGAGCGTATTACTAACGCAGTGGCCGCTGGTATTGAGCCCAACACTGGCGCGTCAATGTTTAAGACGTTAGCCGATGCGAATTACGACGCCGTAACCAATACCGAGGAATACAAGCTCGCACAGAGACAGATACGCACAATCGTCGGCAAGTCTTCCGGCGGGTTGATGGCTGGTTTGTATCAAGATGACAGTACCGCGCAATCAGTAGCGGCAGCCGAGCGCGAATTATTTGTGATGATGCAGCGGCACCCGGACCGTAATCCGTTGGATATAGTGAACCCCATTATTCAGCGCGCCATGTCGCATTTAAACGACCGCGAAGTGAATCCAGGGATTCGTCCACGATTCAGCGCGTATAACGCAGATGGCAGTTACGACTTGCAGGGTTCTAATGTATTGGCCGAAGTCGCATGGACCAATAAAGAACTAGACATATATGAGTTCGCTGAAATCATCGAGCAGCAAAAATCATATCACCAGTGGGAAGCAACCAAACCCGACCGCAAGAACGTCACCACAATAAATGAGCAGGATGCAAATCTAAGCAGAGAAGAACAAGAAGCTGCGGCACGCGCACAGAGGGCAAATCAATGAATGAAGATAACTTCATTGAGGAATGGTTGGACCATTACCCCAACCGCAAAATGGCCTAC